>Ga0265295_1000605_pt1 | contig 70941 bp, 74 predicted proteins | sample Munlansysbiofilm_FD_192503 | JGI IMG/M metagenome (GOLD analysis project Ga0265295, IMG submission 192503) | Leachate microbial communities from a municipal landfill in Southern Ontario, Canada - Methane capture system biofilm | ecosystem: Engineered > Solid waste > Landfill > Unclassified ...
TTTTACTAAACGAATTGGGCGGGCATCGTTACGTTGCCAGTTATGGACCAACTACACCCGCCGTAAACCTGCCCGACCCTCCAAAATTGAATTAAAATAGCTTGCTTCTAAATTACAAATCAATGCTTGTGGTAGCTAAATTTTGATGAATTTTGCAGGATTAAGAAATTCTTTTATTACATCAAAATCAAACAGCTATGCAAGGAAGAACTTTTGTAGAAAAAATCTTTGACGCTCCCGCCGGGAGTATCGTTTTCAAAAAACCCGACCTGATCCTCACCCACGACAATACCGCCAGCATCGATGCTACGTTCAAAAAGATGAATGGCGAGCGTGTTGCCGATCCCGACCAGTTGCTCATCGTACTCGACCACAACGCACCGCCCACCAGCAGCAAGCTGGCCAACCAGTACCAGCAGGTGCGCGACATTGTGAAAGAACAGGGCATCAGCAAGTTTTACGACATAGGTCGCGGCATTTGCCATCAGATCATGTCGTATCATGCCCGCCCGGGGATGGTAGTGGTAGGCAGCGACAGCCACACCTGTACCGCTGGAGCTTTCAATGCTTTTGCCGCCGGCATCGACCGCACCGAATCGGCAGGGCTGTGGCGCCAGGGCGAAACCTGGTTCCGCGTTCCCGAAACACTCAAAATAACGCTTACCGGTAAGTTGCCCGCCGGCGTGTATGCCAAAGACCTTTCGCTTTGGATCATCGGTATGATAGGCAGCAGCGGCGCCGACTATATGTCGATAGAATACCACGGCGACGGCGTGAAGACACTCTCGGTGTCGCAGCGCATGACCATCGCTAACCTGGCCTCGGAGATGGGCGCCAAAAACGCCGTTTTCCCCTGTGATGAAGTTTTGAAAGAATTTCTTGGTGAAGAACCAAAAGGCGTTTGGGCTGATGCCGATGCCCGTTATGCACAGGAGATAGAAATAAACATGAGCAAGCTTTTCCCGGTGGTAGCAGCGCCCCATCACGTGGACAACGTGAAGGCGCTCTCGGAGGTGCAAGGCACACGCATCGACCAGGCGCTGATAGGCACCTGCACCAACGGCCGCATGGAAGACCTGCGGGAAGCCGCCGCCGTGCTCAAAGGCAAACAATTGCCCGCTACTGTGCAGATGCTGGTGATCCCGGCTTCTCGCGAAATTTATCTGGAAGCGCTCAAAGAGGGTGTGATAGAGATACTCATCGAAGCAGGTGCACAGGTGCTTTCGACCTCGTGTGGTCCGTGTCTGGGCACCGGCCAGGGAATCCCTGCCGACGGCTACAACGTGATTTCTACCGCCAACCGCAACTTTAAAGGCCGCATGGGCAACAAAGAATCCAGCATCTATCTGGCTTCGCCGGCTGCCGTGGCCTGGTCGGCGCTCAAAGGCGAAATTACCGACCCGCGTGGCATCCGCGCCAACGACGTGTTCCCCTACCAACGCCAGCAAAGCGCTACCGTGGAAGTGGCCGCCACCGACGACCGCTATACCGACAGCATCTGGAACTATGCCGACGTGGACAACCTCAACACCGACCAGATGTTTGCCGGAAACCTGACCTATACCGTGCTCTCCTCGGAAGCCGAAAAAATAATCCCGCATTTGTTCAAAGGCTTCGACGATAGCTTTTCGGAACGCGCACAGCAAAACGATATCATCATCGCAGGCGCTAACTTTGGCTGCGGCAGCTCGCGCGAACATCCCGCCGTGGGGCTGGCGCACATCGGCATCAAAGCCGTGATTTGTAAATCGGTAAACCGGATCTTTTATCGCTCGGCAGTAAACCAGGGCTTGCCCATCATCATCCTGCCCGAAGCAGTGCATGCTTATCGTCAGGGCGACGAAACCAATATTGATTTCGAAAAAGGAACCGTTACAATCGCCGGCAGAGAATTCCATTTCGCTCCCCTGCCCGACAAGCTGATGAAGATTTTCGACGCAAAAGGATTGGTGAACTATATCAAGGAAATGGTTTGATTTTGAAATTTTGAATCAACACAACTTTATGGCTGTGAAATGAACCTATCATATCTTTATGCTGCTGTTTTACCCGTATCATATTCCTGATGGGTTTGTCTGTAATTTCTTGCGAAGTATCCGTTAATTGGCTTCTGAAAGCCAGCGTAAAACATTTGAAATAAAAAACTGTTATCCCACCACTGATAACAGTTTTTTTTATAAAATAAATGAAGAGATTCTTCCAGATACTGGGCATCATCATCGCAATAGTGATTGCCTACTTTATAGTTTTACAGCTCTATCCCAAAAATGCAGGGCGCTTTCCGTTTCTGGTGTTTTTGTTTTTTGGCGACTATTATCTGTGGCGTTCTATCCGCGAATGGGTGCTCCGAAAGGGCAAAGCGATAGGGTATTTACTTACAATGCTTTACTGGCTGCCATTTGGTATGCTCATCGTCGACACACTTCTAACACTGGCATTGCATGAAACAGTCTGGAACCGTCCTGTCGAAATATATTTTTATGGATTCATCTTCGTAGTATACGTTTCCAAACTTATCCCCATCCTGTTTTTGCTTCTGGCCGATATCATCCGCGGGCTGCGTTATCTGCTGTTCAAAATGCGGGCAAAGCGTCGCGAGAACGTTGCCGTTGACACTTCCAAGCGCATCACACGAAGTGAATTCTTGAAAACTACCGGGCTGGTAAGTGGCGGGTTGCTTTTCAGCGGATTGCTGGTAGGGATGGTAAAATGGGCTTTCGATTTCAAAATACACCGTCATCGCGTGCATTTGCCCAATCTGCCCATATCATTCGACGGGCTGCGCATCGTCCAGATTTCCGACATCCATCTGGGTAGCTGGGCCAGCAAGCAGGCATTGCGCGAAGCCATACACCGCATCAATGAACTGGAGCCTGACCTGATTTTTTTTACCGGCGACCTGGTGAATTCCAAAACCAACGAAGCTTTTGCTTTTGAAGAGATTCTGGCGGAGCTTCGCGCCTCGACGGCCATCTATGCCACCCTGGGCAACCACGACTATGGCGACTACGTGCGCTGGCCCAGCAAAGCTGCCAAACAAGAAAATATGCAGCAACTCTACGATCTTTACAAGCGCCTTGGTTGGGAGCTGCTCAACAATGAGAACCGGATTTATGACAATGGTGATGGAAAGCTGGCAGTGATAGGTGTGGAAAACTGGGGCGACTTTGGACGCTTTTCCAAACATGGCGACCTCGGCAAAGCCATCGTGGGCGCCGAAGATGCCCGCGTGAAGCTGTTGCTCTCGCACGACCCTTCGCACTGGGACAAAGTGGTGACGGAGCGTTTTCGCGACATCGACCTCACCTTTGCCGGACACACCCACGGCTTCCAGTTTGGCATCGAAATAAAAAACATAAAATGGAGCCCGGCACAGTACATCTATAAACATTGGGCGGGCATGTACGAAATGTTCTCGCCCGAATCGCAACTGCAGCGCCTCTATGTAAACCGTGGCCTGGGCAACATCGGTTATCCCGGCCGTGTGGGCATCCTGCCCGAAATAACCCTGATGGAGCTGATGAAGGGGTCGTAGGCAATTGAACCCGAGTAAAATTTCAAATATTTAACCCTACGGCAAATTGAGTAATGAGACAACTCCTAAATATTATCCATGAATTTAAAAAGAAACCGCTCGTCGTATTCGATTTCAAACCTTTTTAAGAACTCAATGTATTCATCTCTGAAAGTTACCTTTTTATGGTGTTGTTCCTGGTTTAAAATATAGTTGTACACATTCTCTACTTGTGATCTTCCATACGAAAAACCACCATAACCTGCCTGCCACTCAAAATGACCATGACACAGTCTTTCTTCGTTTATGAAAAGAGATGAATTTCTTTTAATATCATGAACTGTATCAGAAACCGATTGCGTGGGATTCCATCCGATAAAAACATGCACATGATCCGCTACACCACCCACGATTATAGATTTGTGATTCATATTGGTAATGATGCCGCTCATGTATTCAAAAACCCTTGCCCGGATATCTTTATGTAAAACGGCATCCCGATTTTTCACTGCAAATACAAGTTGTAGGTATAGTTGTGTAAAAGCTCCTGGTTTCATAATGACAACATTTTTAGTTTAATTAAATACAAATTTCTCTGGTTTATCCCCTACGGGGAAAGGGTCGTCTCCTTTGTCAATCAATTCTACAATACTTTAACCGCTACGCGGTAGTCTTATTATTTGAAATCCTGTTGTTAATTTCATTTCTCTTTTCGCCGTAGGCGATTAAGTTTTGTAGAAATATCAATCCGATAATCACACATACCTCGTAGAGGTTTAACCTTCCTGTCCAAAAATCCTTTAACATATTATCCCAAAAAACAATCTCCTTTGGGGTTTCCTGACAAAGAAAAATTAAAATTCCCATGTAAATGGAATTGTATTACCCGCTCTGCCGCTCCTTTAGCTGATAAAAAACGCCCCGCTCCTGCTCTATCGTTTCGAGTTTGTTTTGGGCGTCGAGCACATCCAGATATTTATTCACTTCGTTGATGTGCATGCCCAGGATGCTGGTCAGGTCGTGAACGGTGCAGGGTCTGCGGGCAATGGTTTCGAGGATGGCGGTCTCGGCATCTTTGCGATACGACTGAACCTCGGTTCTTTGCTTTGCAGCCGCAATGATTTCGACATTTGGGAGCTGCCAGAAATCCACCACGCGCTGCAACTCCTCATGGGTAGCTCCCCGCAATCCGACGATTGTGCCGGGTCGGTCGAGCGTGTTGATTTGGATGGAGTCGGGCTGTATTTTTCTAATGGCATTTTTGATCGCGACAAGCTCCTGCTCATCATCGTTGTAGCCGGGAAGGATGAATATCTCCAACCAAATTCTGCCTTTAAATTCTTTTCTGAATTCAACCAGTCCGGCGATGTATTTATCGATGGAAAGATTGTGGTGTGGCCGATTGATCTTTTTGAAAGCTTCATCGGTGGCCGCATCGAGCGAAGGCAACACCACATCGGCGCCTACAATTGCATCGCGGACATTTTTATCGTAAAACAACGTGGCATTGGTCAAAACCGCCACCGGGATCGCAGGTTTTTTTTCTTTAATAAACTGAAGGATTTCGCCAATATGCAGATTCAACGTCGGCTCGCCCGATCCCGAGAAGGTGATAAAATCAGGATCGGGATTGTTGCTGAAGTAATCCGTCAGCTCCTCTTTTATCCTTACAGTTTTAATGTATTCTTTGCGGTCGAGCGTAAGTTTTGTGGTTTTACCCACTTCGCAATACACGCAGTCGAGCGTGCACACTTTGCGCGGAACCAGATCGACGCCCAGTGAAATGCCAAGTCTGCGCGATGGCACAGGGCCAAATAAATATTTGTACATGAGCTGTGTTTAAAGGTGTAAAAGTAAAAAAATATTTGTGTGCAAAAAAAAATGAAATGAGACGTAAGGGAGGAGCGATGAGTGGTGAGAAATAAATTATTGAATCGTGCGTCCTGAATATCGAATAGTGAATTTTGAACCTTGGAATTTACATAATGAATGTACCGCAAACAAAAAGGAGCAACCCAAAGGCGCTCCTCTTTTTATTAATAACAAAATGATTTTTCTATTGCACCACTACTTTATGATAAAACTGGCCTTCCTGATTGATAATTTTTAAAACATAAATTCCTTTTGGCAAACCAGCAACAGGTAAGGTAGTAGCAGGTGCATCTACAACTTTATCAATACAAATCTCACCCAATTGATTCATCAAAGCCACCGAATGGATTGGCTTACGCGATGAAATATTTAGTGACGAATGGGCAGGATTGGGGAAGATGCTGATTTGCGGCGCGCGTTCGTTTTCGTTAACAGCTCCCATAACATCAAGCCTTACAGGTATCTCCACTGATGATGCGCAGGGATCGTCGGAGGTTACGTGAATAGTTGCATAATTTTCGGAATTCCAGGTATAAACGGATATTGCAGTAACTTCAAAAGTTGCTGTTTCATCCGGAGGTATTTGTGCATTTTCAGGCGAAACCGTCAACCAGTCGTATTCAGGATTTTCATTTAAAAAAGTAATAGAAATACTTACATTAATGGTATCAGAGTATAAATTTTCAAGCGACAGCAGGTCTGTTTGCGTTTCTCCCGGAAATAGCTCAAAAAAGTAATCTTCAGGAAAATAATTTAATGCCGGCTCGTCAGAAACCGTAAATTCAACCGGAATTTCAATTAATGGCTGCAAAGGTTCGCGGCTTTTTACAACCACCGTTGCCGGATAATTGTCATAGAGCAGGCCCTCCGAATTAAAGGTTATCGTTACCTGTTGATTTTGCCCGGGCTCCACCGTGCCGCCATAAGAATCAACACTCAGCCATTCGATGTCATCGCTGATTCTTGCCGAAAAATCGCAGCAATTGCCTAACAGATAAGTTTGGCTAAAATGTTCTACGGGCGAAAGTGTGTTCGTTCTATATCGCAGGATATGCTTGCCGGAGGGTGCAATTTCAGGAATGGTAATCTGGAAAGTATATGGCTCATTAGCAATCTGGCAAAAACCGTCGTCAAGCAAAAGTTCGGTGTTATCAGCCCAATCGTCATCATTGTAATTAATCCACACATCAAAATATGTATTGCTTGTACCAGCCTCGACCTTTAATAAATAAGTGTGGCCGGGCGCAAGCTCATGCGCCATACCGGTGTAGTCGTGGTAATAGGAGGGCGTTCCTTCGCATGGAATATCAGGAACTAAAATGTTATTCAACTCCCAATAAGTCAATCCATCGCCCAAATCGCAGCCAGTGGAGTAAAGATTTTCCCAGGCTAAACTCGCCTCCTTGTTAGTAATACTCTGTTGCATGCAATCATTTTCGGAGTTGCTATCGTCGGGCAATAATGTGCAAAACGTAAACTGATAAGTTCCATACACAAATAAATTCACCGTTTCATCGGGCACAATCGCAATGGTGTTGTCGGGCATCAGGCTTCCGGAATAAATCCCCTCGATGCTTCCTGAACCAGTGGGGCCACTCCAGGAAACCTCCCACGGAATATCCGTCAGCGTATTGGTGCCGTAATTTTTAATAATAAATTCCACCGGCTCAACATGCGAAAGGTCCACACCCGATGTGGGTTTTATAATTGCACTTACGCCGACATCATTCAGAAAGCTTCTTGTTTTTAAGTTTAAAGATTTCAAGTTATCTTGATTATAAACATCCGATGAACCTGGTGCTTGAACAGATTTCTGATAGACGCGCGAATTATCCTCCAGATAGATTTGCCAATCGAGCGGCACTGATCCTGAATTTGAAATCGTCAGCGAATGGGTGGTAACCAGCGGGGGGCAAAGGTGCTTTTCGGTAATTTGAAGCGGGCTTACCGTGACGATTGGCAAAGCCTTCCACTTCACCAGCACCGGGCCGGCCGGCAAAGATTCGCCGATAGAGTATTGCGCAGTCACTTTGTAATTATACTTGCCAAAATCGGGCAGTTGATCCGTAAAGAGGGTGTCGGTGGTCGTACCAACCAGCTCACCATTGCGATAAATATTAATATGCTCGTAACTATCGGGCCACGTAAATATCCATGAGAGGATAACCTGACCACTTTGGTCGAGCCTGGCGGTAAGGTTGGAAGGCGGTTGAAGAACAGGATTCACCACAAGTTCTGCCGGAATAATTATCAGCGGTTGGCTGGGGGCGTTGCTTTCGATCCACAACGAATCGCGATAAATCCCCGGCGCAAGATTTTCGGAATTAAAAATTATTCCCACCATGATTGTTCCGCCCGGATAGATCACACCTGCAGAAGACTCTGGAGCCAACCATTCGGTTCCTGGTGGCGGGGCATAGAGTACTTTGGTTTTGCAGTCGTTGGCAGAATTCTGATCATCCTCCAACAGGGTGCATGCTTCAAAGGTGTAAAACCCCGACACAGTAAGGTCCACGGTTTCTTCGAGCGTAACATCTACAGTCTGATTGTAAGCAAGGCTGCCTTCGTAAATACCCTCAACCGTTTCGGTGCCTGTGGGGCCACTCCAGTTTACTACATAAGGAATACTGGTTTGCGTTTCTGCACCATAATTCTTAATCCGGATGGTGACAGGTTCTTCATCCGTAAAAATAACGCCAGATGCCGGTTGCAGGATAGAAAAAATGCCCACATCACTTACAAGGGGTCCCGGATAGGCCTCGATAAGAAAAGGCATACCCTGCGGGCTCACGTCGATTAATGGTTCCCAACTACCGCTACTCGTATATTGCAGGGAATTGCCTGTGTTGGTTTGGCCAGTAATGGTTACCGGAGGGCACCACGGGCCGGATGCGCCAGTACCTCCTGCCTGAAACGCAACCCAATAAGTGCCCGGGGAAAGTGAAAGTCCCGCAGCATCAGCCACAACCTCCATTATCGCCCTGTTTTCGGTGGGAGCAGATTCCAGAACCCGCCACACATTCGTCCAACTTGACGATAGAAGCCGGTTGATTTCCAGATCGCCGTAAATAACCTGACCGCCCTGGGTGGGGTTACCATCATAAATCAGATAACGAATATCGTTGATGGTGGATACATTGCCGGCACCGGTCTGATAAACATAAAAAGTAAATTGAGCCAAGTCGCGATCTCCGGTAATTTCAAAATCATCGGCAATGAGATTGCCTGCTGAAAGCTGGCAGCCACTGCCATAAACGCTCATGCTCAGCGTAGCATCCTGCAGCTCGCTGTAATCCGAACCATTGGAGCCGGCACCTTCGGCTGTAACGATGGGGCCATTGTCCCAAATAATTTCCAAATTCCCGGCAGATCGGGCTGAAACTACTTCATGCTGATAACTTTTGTTTGTGCCACCGAAGCCAATTTCCCAATAAAGCGTTTCATCACCCATATTGGTAATGGTGAGATAATCAGTGGTAATCTCAGGCGGCATAAAGTGGATTTGGGAAAGCGCCAAAGGAGTGACCGAGATATCGGGTCCAAAGAAACCATTTCCATCTGCATTCTTTGTGTCGGCACTTTGTGCCACAAGCAATCCGGGCAAAAGAAAGAGAAAAACCAGGAACGCCGTAATTCTGTTTTTCATATCGTTAAGGTTTAAATTTTTGTAGATGTCGGACGGAGCTCGGTATGCGTTTTAAAGGTGTAAAGATAAAAAAAATATTTGTGTGCAGAAAAAAGATGGTGAGAAATGAGTGGTGAGAAATGAGAGGCGATTCAGAAACTCTTCAATTTTGAATATTGAATTCCGCAGGTGCGCAACGGAATAATGAATACTCAATCTTGATTTTAGCAAGGGGATAACAAACTATTAAACAGACTGCAAACAAAAAAGGAGCAACCCGAAGGCGCTCCTTTTTATTGGTTTTCAAAATGCTTATGTTACCCAATGGTGATGGATTTTTTGGGCTTTTGTTTGGCCTCTTCTTTTTTGGGCAACTGGATGCTTAGCACACCATCTTTGTAGGTGGCTTGTATCTTCCCGTCCTCGATGGTTTTGGGAACCGTAAAACTACGACGGAACGATTGGTACATGAACTCTTTGCGCGTGTATTCGCCCTCCTGTTTCTCTTCGTGCTCTTCTTTTTTCTCTGACGAAATCATCAACAGGTTGTTGTCGAGTTCGATTTTAAAATCATCTTTTTTCATTCCTGGTGCAGCTACCTCAACCACAAAATCATCTTTGGTTTCTTTGATGTTGACAGCCGGCATGGTAGAATCATCCATGTAGGGGTAATTCATGGTGTCGCCGTCAAAAAAGTCGCTGAAGAATGTAGGAAGCATGCTGCGGTTTCTGAATCTTACTAATGACATGGTTTTTTCCTCCTATAAATTTTTAGTTAAACAATTAATTTTAAAACTAATTGAGGCTGTACAAAGAGGATACCACGGGAAGGAATTTTCAGAGGAGCAAGAGGCCAATTGTAAAAACGGGTTTATCTCAAAGGCACATCAGATCAAGGCTTACCGCCAATTGACAGACGTTTCTGAAAAAGGTAAAACTTTTGGGCGGATGACAATTTATCAAAGGGTCGGAATGTTTGCAGTGTCAATGTGGCGTACTGGCTGAATTTCCGGCAGTTGGAACCATTTCTTCACCACCTGGTCTTTGTCTTCGGGTTCGCAACAATGTACAAATTCGTTGGTTTTGTTGTTGTAACGATAATCCTGCCCCCACTCTTTGTGGTTGAGGCTCACCTGGTGGATGGCGTCGATGATGGTGTGAAGCTCGTCGTTGGTCATGGTAGGATGCATCGACATGCGAATCCAACCTGGTTTTTGCGACAGATCGCCATGGCTGATCAGGTCGGTGATCTCTTTGCTTTTGTCGTAGCTCACGTCGAGCAGGAAATGGCCGTAGGTTCCGGCGCAGGCACAGCCCCCGCGCATCTGAATGCCAAATTTGTCGTTGAGCAACTTCACCACCAGATTAAAATGAACATCGTCGATGAAAAAGGAGATAACGCCCAAACGTACGTGCACGTTGTCGGCCAGGATATGGATGCCGGGGATTTTGGGCATTTCTGCAAAAGCGATCTCTACGAGTTCTTTTTCGCGTAAGCGTATATTTTCGACTCCCATCTGGTTTTTGAGTTCGATGCAAAGGGCTGTTTTGATGGCTTGCAAAAATCCGGGTGTGCCGCCATCCTCGCGTGCTTCTATGTCGTCCACATATTTAAACTCGCCCCAGGGATTTGTCCAGTCCACGGTGCCACCGCCGGGATTGTCGGGGACGCTGGCGGTATAGATTTTACTATTAAAAATCAGCACGCCGGAGGTGCCCGGGCCGCCCAGGAATTTGTGGGGTGAAAACATCACTGCATCGAGTGCTTTGAGCGGATCGTCGGCGGGGTGCATATCAATATCCACATAAGGTGCCGAGGCGGCAAAGTCGATGAAACACAAGCCGCCGTTGAGGTGCATGATGCGCGCCATCTCGTGATACGGCGTGGTGATGCCTGTAACGTTGCTGCAAGCTGTAAAGCAGCCGATTTTCATCTTACGATCTTTGTAGCGATCAAGCTCCTGTTGCAATTGCTGCACATCCACGAGCAGGTCGGCATCGGGCTGAAGTTGCACCACGTCGGCAATGGTTTCGAACCAGGAAGTATGGTTGGAGTGATGCTCCATGTGTGTGATAAAAACCACGGGGCGATCCTCATCTTTCAGGCACTCGGAGGCCTGCATCTTTTGCATCACACGGAAGCCAAGAATTCTCTGGAACTTATTGATGACCGTGGTCATGCCGCTGCCGGCAGTGATGATAACATCGTCGGAGCCGGCATGCACATGCTCTTTAATTTTTTTGTGTGCCAGATGGTAAGCTTTTGTCATCAGGGTGCCGGTTTCGCTGGTTTCGGTGTGGGTGTTGCCCACAAATGGCCCGATCTGCCAGGAGATTTTCTCTTCGATGTCGCGGTACAAGCGCCCGCTGGCGATCCAGTCGGCATAGATGATCTTTTTTTTGCCGTAAGGCGAAAGAAATTCCTGATCGATACCTATAATTTTTTCACGAAAGGGTGCAAAATATTTCTCCATAGTTACAAATGTTAGCAGAGGCAGTAGCCAGTATCAGTCGATGGTTAGTGGTGGCAGGCAGCCAATTATTTTATTTCAATCAAAGGGCAAAAGTACACAAATGCTATCTACGTATCCCCACATCAGATCAATGAACATGAATTAAGTCCGCCAACCGGCGGACGAAATATTTGTAGCAAAGCATTACGCCAAGGAAATCGTAAGGTGCAGCGCACCGCGATATCAGCAACCTCTGATAATATTTCGGCTCCTGCACGATGGACGTTGTTCTACAAATATTAGCGGTGCGTTGCACCTCACATTTCTTATTGTCGATTTGATTTCAGAAATTGTCAGCATGTCCAATCACGAAAGCAATCTGATTTCCGGCATCTTTTTCCACAGACAACATTAGCAAAGATAATGATTCGGCCAGGGTGGGATGTACTTTCCGGCTTTTAAACGTTGGAGATATTATTACCACCCAAACTAATTTAGCCAAATGGGCAGAGCGCCCACCCCACCCCACTTTGGCTATAGTGGCGGGTCGGTGCCCAAATGAACAATTGCACTTTGTACCAGGTTCAAATGAATGTTGAAACTTTTGTACTTTGCCACCTCAATGCAAACCAACTGAGCAGTATGCTTGTTCTTCAAACACGAATTCCAAAAAAAACATATTATGAACTCATTAAATAGATTACAGGAATATGGTCAAAGCATCTGGCTCGACCTGCTCGATCGCGACATGATGAACACCGGCAAGCTGCAAAGCCGGATAAGCAACGACGACTTGCGGGGGCTTACCTCCAACCCGTCGATTTTTGAAAAAGCCATCAGCGGCAGCACAGATTATGATGCGGATATTGCCAATCTATCTAAAACAGAAGATGACAATGCGGCCATTTTTTTTGCTATGGCAATAAAGGACATTCAGCGCGCGGCTGATATTTTTAAGCCCGTTTACGACAAAACCAACGGCAAGGATGGTTTCGTGAGTCTGGAGGTATCGCCTTATCTGGCACGCGACACCGAAGGTACCATAACGCAGGCGCGGGAACTGTGGGAAAAGGTGAACCGCAAAAATGTGATGATAAAAATCCCCGGCACCCGCGAAGGATTGCCCGCCATCAGGAAATGTATTGCCGAAGGGATCAACATCAACATTACCCTGCTTTTTGGCTTGCCACGCTATCGGGAGGTTACCGAAGCTTTTATGGGTGGTTTGGAAGAGCGGCTCAAGGGCAATAAACCCATTGATGAAATAGCCTCGGTAGCCAGCTTTTTTCTGAGCCGCATCGATGTGATGGTGGATCCTATGCTGAAACAAAAAAATGCACCCGAGCTAAAAGGTAAGATTGCCATAGCTTCCGCAAAAATGGCATATCAAATCTACCTTGAAACGATTTCGGACGAACGTTTTAAAAAACTCGAGGCAAAAGGAGCGCAGCGGCAAAGGCTGCTTTGGGCCAGCACCGGCACCAAAGATCCGGCCTACAGCGACGTGAAATATGTGGAACCGCTCATCGGAAAGGAAACTGTAAACACCCTGCCCGTGGAAACCATCGAGGCTTTTCGCGACCACGGAAAAGTGGCCGACACGCTCACGAAGGATACCGAAAGCGCAACCCGGGCATTGGAAGGTCTAAAGGAAATTGGAATCGACATTCATCAAATTACCCAAAAGCTGGAAGAAGAGGGAATTGAGAAATTCAACCAGGCCTACGACAAGCTTTTAAAAAGTATTGATGACCAGAAACAGCAGAAAAGTTAAGCACAAATCTGACCCTAAAAATGGAAGACGACATTAAAAATCTGTTCGCGTTTGGAATGATCGGGTTGGGCACGATGGGATCCAACCTTCTACAAAATGTAGCCGACCACGGGTTTAGCTGTGCCGGTTACGACATCAACCTGGCGCAGGTTACGGCACTCAACGAGCTAAATCGAAAAGAAATCCGCGGCTTTTCTGATCTAAAAGAATTTGCCAACAGCCTCAAACCTCCCCGAATAGTGATGCTGCTGGTACCTGCCGGTAAAATTGTGGATGTAGTAATAGAAGAGCTGCTTGAAGTACTCGAACAGGGCGATATCATTATCGACGGCGGAAACTCGCATTTTGTGGATACCGACCGCCGCTACAAGGAGCTGGAGCAAAAAGGATTTCATTTTGTAGGCATGGGCGTTTCGGGTGGCGAGGAAGGGGCGCGCAAAGGCCCCAGTATGATGCCGGGTGGCGATAAAATAGCGTATGAAACGATAAAACCCATTCTGGAAAAAATTGCCGCGCAGGTGCATTCTGAGCCTACGGTGGCTTATATGGGTGCGCGCGCTGCCGGCCATTTTGTGAAGATGGTGCACAACGGCATCGAATATGCTCTGATGCAACTCATTGCCGAAACCTATTCGGTGTTGGCCAAAGGTCTTCATTTGGATGATAACGCCATACATGCGGTGTTTAAAAATTGGAACCAGGGCAGGTTAAAATCGTACCTGATAGAAATTACCCGCGACATTTTTACTTTTAAAAATCCGGGCGACGACCACCTGTTGCTCAATGCCATAAAAGACGAGGCCAAAGCCAAAGGCACTGGTAAATGGACTTCGCAGGCTGCCATGGATCTAAGCGTTCCGGTTCCTTTAATTGATATTTCTGTAGCCATGCGCGATTTGTCTAAATTCAAGTCGTTGCGCACCGAGGCATCCAAAATATTTCCCGAACCGGCACAAGCTGAATTTGATGCCAACACCGATGCATATCTTACCACGCTCGAACAGGCTTTTTATTTTTCGATGGTGACGGCCTTTGCACAGGGCATGCATTTGCTTTACAAAGCCTCCCGGGAATATGAGTATGGACTCAACCTGGCTTTGATAGCAAAAATCTGGCGCGGAGGCTGCATTATCCGGGCGGCTTTTTTGGAAGATATTTATGCGGCCTTCAACAACGACCCTAAATTACAGCATATTTTTTTGGACAAATCCATTGGCGAAAGCTTAGCCAAAAGTGCTAATGGAATCAGAACTGTAGTCTCTGATGCTGCCAGCCAGGGCATTTCGGTGCCTGCTTTTTCGGCAGCGCTAAGCTACTTCGATGCTTTCAGAAGCGAAAATATGCCTTCCAACCTCATTCAGGCACAACGTGATTATTTCGGCTCACACACCTACGAACTTAGAGGAAAAGAAGGGATTTTTCATACACAATGGACAGTGAATAAGCAATAATACCCCACGCCCTTTTTTTTACTTTCTTAACGATCATTCAAATATTGAAATATTATGGAAAAGCCATCGAATAACAAAGCACAACCCGTCATTTTTATCATCTTTGGCGGTGCAGGCGATTTGACCAAACGCAAAATTATACCTGCACTCTACAACCTGTACCTCGACAACTGGTTGCCCGAAAAATTCGCTATCGTCGGCACTTCGCGAAGCAAACTTACCGATGATGCCTACAGAGGTTCTTTGTTAAAAGCCATCAATGAATTTTCCCGTAAGGGCAAAGCGAAAAAAGAGGAGTGGTCGGTATTTTCATCAAATATCACCTATCAGGTTGCTGATGTCAACAATACCTCGGACTTCGATGCTTTTGGGGCGATAATAAATAAACTCAGGCAGGAGTGGGAGAAAGAACCAATCATCATATACTACTGTGCGGTTGCGCCTCAGTTTTTTTGTACCATCGCCGAAAATATTGACAAAAGCAAACTTGACAACCACCCGGCCACGACGCGCATCATCATCGAAAAACCCTTTGGCCGCGATCTGGAATCGGCAAAAGCGCTCAACAGCCGGTTGCTCAATATTTTTGAAGAAAAACAGATTTATCGCATCGACCACTACCTGGGCAAAGAGGTAGTGCAAAACATCATGGCTTTCCGTTTTGCAAACGCCATTATGGAACCGCTGTGGAACCGCAACCACATAGAGCATGTGCAGATTTCGGTTACCGAACAGCTTGGCATGGGCAGCCGGGGCAACTATTTCGACAAGGCAGGAATCCTGCGCGATATGATTCAAAACCATTTGCTGCAGTTGCTTTGCACTATCGGGATGGAAGCTCCCATAAGTTTTGATGCCGACGAGGTACGCGACAGAAAGGTGGACGTGTTGAAGGCCATGCGAAAAATATTGCCCGGCCAGATAGATGCGATTTCTACCAGAGGCCAATACGGGCCGGGGTGGATTGAAGGGAAACAGGTACGCGGTTATCGTCAGGAGAAGGACGTCGACCCCGATTCCAATACCGAAACCTATGCAGCACTAAAATTTTATGTCGATAACTGGCGCTGGCAGGGTGTGCCTTTTTATTTGCGCACCGGAAAACGTCTTTTTAAAACAGCTTCTATTATCACCATCCAATTTCGTGAAGTTCCGCACAACATTTTTCTTTCTGAAGCGGCAGGTGCTCCAAAACAAAACCGACTCGTCATTAGTATCCAACCCGACATGGCGATTCGTTTTCAGTTGCAGAGCAAGTCGCCCGGCCTAAAAATGAGCCTCAACACCATGGACATGGTTTTCGACTATCTGGGAACATCAACATCGGATTCGCCCGAAGCTTACGAAACTCTTTTGCTCGATACCATTACCGGCGACCAAACCCTCTTTATGCGCGCCGATCAGGTGGAGATTGCCTGGGAGATTATTATGCCGGTGCTCAACTTTTGGGAAAACAACAAAACAGCCAACTTCCCCAATTATGCCGCCGATTCGTGGGGTCCCGAAAATGCGGAGGCACTTATCGCAAAAGATGGTTTTCATTGGTTTAACCTGCCGCAATAACAAAATAAGTAACCCACCATGGAGCATCATATTTATAAACAAGTGGATGAGCTGATAATCGCACTGGCCAAAACCATACAATCGGCAGCACAAGAGGCGGTGGCCGCTCGCGGGCAATTCAACTTTGTACTTGCTGGCGGCAACTCACCCCGCCGGCTCTATGAGCTGCTATCGTCCGATGCCTTCAAAAACAACATCGACTGGAGCAAGACCTGGTTTTTCTTTGGCGACGAACGCTTCGTTCCGGCCAACGACCGACAACGAAATTCGCTGATGGCACAGCAAGCTTTATTTGATCCATTAAAAATTCCGCCATCGCACGTTTTCGCCGTCGACACCAGCCATACACCTTCCGCAGCAGCCCAACATTATTCCGAAACCATTGCTACACATTTTCATCACCAGCCGGTGCGCTTCGATTTTATTTTGTTAGGATTGGGTGATGATGCACATACCGCCTCGCTGTTTCCCTATAGCTCGGTGCTGCAGGCAACCAAGCCAACGGTAAAAGCTGTTTTTTTTAAAGAAAAAGAAATCCACCGCATCACCATGACTGCCCCGCTGATCAATCAGTCGCGGCAAATCGCTTTTATGGTTTTTGGTAAAAATAAAGCCGAAGCAGTAGCTCATGTTTTAAAAAGTAGTGTAAAATTGCCGCAGCAATACCCGGCGCAACTTATCCAACCTAAGTCGGGAAAAGTACAATGGTTTTTGGATGAGCAGGCGGCTTCACTTTTATAAAAAAAAGAATTAAAGATAGTAACTGGTTAAAAATATTTTCACCTATTAAAAATGACTTGAATATGTTCCCAAAAGTAAATCCCACAGAAACGCAGGCATGGAAAGCACTTGCTGCACATTACGTCGATATGAAAACAGTTCGGATGAAAAATCTCTTCGAGCAGGATCCGGATAGATTTACCAGGATGTCGATCGGGTTTGATGAGCTGTTGTTTGATTATTCCAAAAATATTATCACCGCTGAAACCCTCGAAAAACTGCTGAAGCTTGCCGACGATTGTAAGTTAAAGATGGCCATGGATGCAATGTTTGCAGGAGAAAAAATAAACGAAACCGAAAACCGCGCGGTGATGCATACCGCATTGAGAAACTTTTCCGATACACCGGTAACCGTGGATGACGCTGACATTATGCCCGAAATACGGGAAGCCCGCCAAAAAATGAAATCTTTTTGCGATAAAGTTCATGGCGGGAAATGGAAAGGGTACACCGGAAAAAAGATAAAAAACATCGTAAACATTGGTATCGGCGGTAGCGACCTGGGGCCGGTAATGGTAACGGAGGCTTTGCGCCCCTACTGGATGGCTGACATCAAAGCTTACTTCGTTTCTAATGTAGACAGCACCCATATTGTGGAAACACTCAGAGACCTGAACCCTGAAGAAACCCTTTTCCTGATCGCCTCCAAAACCTTTACCACCCAGGAAACCATGACCAATGCACACACAGCACGCGACTGGTTTTTACAAGCCGCAAAAAAGGATAAATACGTTGCCAGCCATTTTGTGGCGCTTTCGACCAACGAAAAGGGTGTGAAGGATTTTGGCATTGCTCCCGAAAACATGTTCGTCTTTTGGGACTGGGTAGGCGGCCGTTACAGCCTCTGGAGCAGTATTGGTCTTTCCATAGCCCTTACGGTGGGCTACGACAATTTCGAGCAGTTGCTCAAAGGAGCCGAATCAGCCGACCGCCATTTCGCAACAGCAGATTTTCAGGAAAACATACCTGTTGTAATGGCGATGATAGGAATTTGGTACACCAATTTCTTTGGTTCGGAAACAGAAGCCATCTTGCCTTACGACCAATACATGCATCGCTTCCCGGCCTATTTTCAGCAAGGCAATATGGAGAGCAACGGTAAGCATACCGACCGCAATGGCAAGGAGGTTTCCTACAGCACCGGCCCGGTGGTATGGGGCGAACCCGGCACAAACGGCCAACATGCGTTTTATCAGCTTATCCACCAGGGCACCCATTTGATTCCCTGCGATTTTATCGCTCCAGCCATTAGTCACAATCCTGTGGGGGATCATCATCCCAAGCTTATCTCTAATTTTTTCGCTCAAACGGAAGCTTTGATGAATGGCAAAGATGCCGGGCAGGTAGCCGATGAACTCAAAGATAATTCTATGCGTGCTTCGCAAATGGAAAATCTGATCCCGTTTAAGGTTTTTGAAGGCAACAAGCCCACCAACTCTTTCCTGCTTAAAAAAATTACACCCTACTCATTGGGTTCTTTGATAGCACTTTACGAACATAAAATATTTGTACAGGGCGTAATCTGGAATATCTACAGCTTCGACCAATGGGGCGTGGAGCTGGGCAAACAACTGGCACAAAAAGTTCTGCCAGAGTTGGAGAGTGATAAGAATATCGAATCGCACGACTCATCTACCAATGGCTTAATAGCTGCCTTTAAAAAATGGCGTGAGTAGGCGGATGAAGTTTATGCGGAACTATTCAAGAATAAAAAGCTAACAAGACCGTTGACATCAGGCGGTTCAGATATTCTACTTTGGTTTAAAAAATTAATAAAAAACGGCTTAATGGACATTTATTAGGCTATAATCTTCTGTAATGCTTTAGTGAATTAGCTTTGGCGCAAATCAAAGATTATGAATAAAAAAAAGCGACCGGCGGGTCGCTTTTTATTTTATCAAATCATGCCGTCGCATTTCGTGCTGTGGCAGATGGAAATTATCGTGCGTATTTAAAATCCTTGCCAGGATAATAGGCAGCGTTGCCCAGGCCTTCTTCTATGCGCATGAGCTGGTTGTATTTTGCCACGCGGTCGGTACGGCTGGCCGAGCCGGTTTTTATCTGTCCGGTGTTGAGGGCTACGGCCAGGTCGGCAATGGTGGTGTCTTCGGTTTCGCCCGAACGGTGGCTCACCACAGCGGTGTAGCTATTGCGATAAGCAAGATTAACGGCTTCGATGGTTTCGGTAAGGGTTCCAATCTGGTTAACCTTTATCAGGATAGAGTTGGCGGTCTTTTTATCGATACCTTCCTGCAGACGTTTGGTACTGGTAACAAAAAGGTCGTCGCCCACGAGCTGTATTTTGCTTCCCATGCGCTGGGTCATCAGGTGCCAGCCATCCCAGTCGTCTTCGGCCATGCCGTCTTCGATAGAGATAATGGGGTAGCGCGTAATCCAGTCGTTCCAGAAGTCGACCATCTGTGCAGGTGTGAGCTTGTCGCCGGTTGATTTTTTGAGATGATATTTGTTCTCATCGGGCAGGAAATACTCGCTTGCGGCGGGGTCGAGCGCCATATAGATATCTTCACCGGGTTTGTAGCCAGCCTTTTCGATGGCTTGCAGAATGAGCGTCACCGCTTCTTCGTTGCTCTTGAGGTTGGGAGCAAATCCGCCTTCGTCGCCAACGTTTGTAGAATATCCGCTGCTCTTGAGCACGGCTTTGAGCTGGTGAAACACTTCGGCGCCCATGCGGATGGCTTCGGTAAAGGTAGGTGCGTTGACGGGCATGATCATAAACTCCTGAAAGTCGATGCTGTTGTCGGCATGTGATCCTCCGTTCATGATGTTCATCATGGGGATGGGCAATGTATTGGCACCAACACCACCCACGTAGCGGTAGAGCTGCTGGCCTGTTTCGATGGCAGCGGCTTTGGCACACGCCAGCGACACGCCAAGAATGGCATTGGCACCCAGGCTGCCTTTGTTGGGTGTTCCGTCGAGTTCGATCATCTTGCGGTCGATCTCTACCTGGTCGAGCACATACATGCCGGTAAGCTCGTCGCTTAAGGTATTGTTGACGTTATGAACGGCTTTTAAAACACTTTTCCCAAGGTAGTTGTCTTTTTCGCCATCGCGAAGCTCCACAGCTTCGTGTACTCCGGTGGAGGCACCTGAAGGCACGGCGGCACGACCTACCACGCCATTATTTGTTAACACTTCTACTTCCACGGTGGGATTGCCCCGCGAGTCGAGAATCTGTCGTGCATGAATGTTTGCAATTGTACTCATAATAATTTTTTTTTGATGGTTTATACTACAAAAAAAGGATAAAGCAACGACATTGCCCTATCCTTTTAAAATTTTTAACCTTCGGGAGGCTATTCTTTTTTGGTGCTTTCGTCGTCGGTATCGGCTTCCTGTTCTGGTTCGGCTTTTTCGGAAACATCTTCTGTTTGTTCCGGTTGCTCGTCGGCAGGAGCGGTTTTGGTTTCTTCTTTAGCAGTAGCTACTGGGTTTTCTTCTTCTTTAGCAGCAGCTACTGGCTTTTCTTCTTCTTTAGTTTCGACTACAGGTGCTTCTTCTTTAGCCACAGCTACTGGCTTTTCTTCTTCCTTAGCAGGAGCAACGGCTACAGGCTTTTCTTCTTCAGTTTTGGCCTGCGGTTGTTTTTTATCTGTTGCTTTGGCTTTGGGAGCGGCTGCAGGAGCGGGTGTTTCGGCGCCACCTTTTTTGCGGCGACGACGACGTCCTGTCGATTTCTCTTCTACTTTGCCACCACCGAGCAGATTCTCGTTGTAATCTACCAGTTCCATCATGCACATATCGGCGTTGTCGCCATCGCGGGTGCCAATTTTTATGATGCGTGTGTAACCACCGGGACGGTCGGCTATTTTTACGGATACTTCGCGAAAAAGCTCAGTTACGGCTTCTTTGCTTTGCAAATGGCTAAAAACCATCCGGCGTGAGTGCGTAGTATCGTTTTTGGAGCGTGTGAGCAATGGTTCGACGTAGATACGCAGTGCTTTTGCTTTGGCCACAGTAGTGGTGATGCGCTTGTGCAATATGAGCGAGGTGGCCATGTTCGACAACATCGCGTGGCGGTGGGCACTGGTTCTGCTTAAATGATTGAATTTCTTACGGTGTCTCATCTTACAATTATTCCTTGTCTAATTTATACTTCGAAACATTCATTCCAAACTCCAGATTTTTGGCTTTCACCAGCTCTTCGAGTTCGGTAAGTGATTTCTTGCCAAAGTTGCGAAACTTCAACAGATCGTTTTTGTTGAAAGATACCAGGTCGCCCAGTGTTTCTACATCGGCAGCTTTCAGGCAGTTGAGGGCGCGCACCGACAGATCCAGATCGAGCAGCTTGGTTTTGAGCAACTGCCGGGTGTGGAGTGAGTTCTCGTCGAATTCTTCGCTCACATTTTTCTCTTCGGTCTCCAGGGCGATTTTTTCGTCGGAGAAGAGCATAAAATGATAGATAAGAATGCGGGCAGCCTCTTTGAGTGCATCTTTGGGATGGATAGACCCATCGGTGAGGATTTCGATAATGAGTTTCTCGTAGTCAGTTTTTTGTTCTACCCTGAAGTCCTCTACCTCAAAATTGACGTTGCGGATAGGTGTATGAATGGAATCCATGGCAATGGTGCCCATGAGTGCATTCACATCCTTGTTTTCTTCGGCAGGCACATAACCACGTCCTTTGCTAATGCTGAGTTCCAACGACAGCTTAACTTTAGGATCCATCGTACAGATCACAACATCGGTATTGAGCACCTGAAACACCGACAAATATTTGTTGATGTCGCCGGCTTTGAACTCTTCCTGTCCCGATATTACGATGTGTACTTTTTCGGCGTTGTTGTCGTCGACGAGTTTCTTAAAACGAACTTGCTTGAGGTTAAGAATAATCTCGGTTACGTCTTCCACTACGCCTTTGATGGTGGAGAACTCCTGCTCCACTCCCTCGATTCGGATGTTGGTGATGGCAAAACCCTCGAGCGAAGACAAAAGAATGCGGCGCAACGCGTTACCTATGGTAATGCCAAAACCGGGTTCGAGCGGGCGAAACTCAAAAGATCCACGGTAGTCATCCGATTCGATCATGATCACTTTTTCGGGCTTCTGAAATGCTAATATTGCCATGATATAAACCTTTGGGTTTTTATTAAAAAAATAATTAAAAATCTATTACGCTTACTTAGAATAGAGCTCCACAATGAGTTGCTCGTTGATGTTCTCAGGAATGTCACTTCTTTCGGGGTAGTTCAACAGTTTCCCGGAAAGTTTCTCTGTGTCCCATTCCAGCCAGGAATAAGCATTGGTGCGCGATGCCAGCGCTTCGCTGATAGCCTCAAGCGATTTGCTGCGTTCGCGGATGCTCACCACATCGCCGGGTCGCACAGCAAACGAAGGGATATTCACTATTTCGCTGTTGACCGCGATGTGTTTGTGGCCAATGAGCTGGCGTGCTGCTGCCCGTGTAGGGGCTATTCCGAGGCGGTATACCACGTTGTCGAGGCGCGTTTCGATGAGCTGCAACAGCACTTCGCCGGTAACGCCACGTTTTTGCGCAGCTTTCTTAAAAGTATTTCTAAACTGCTTCTCAAGAATGCCGTAGGTGTATTTGGCTTTTTGTTTTTCGGCCAACTGAATGCCGTATTCCGAAGCTTTTCTTCTGCGCTTGTTTTGTCCATGCTGTCCTGGGGGATAGTTTTTCTTCTCAAAACTTCTGTCAGCACCGAAAAGCGGTTCGCTAAACTTACGTGAGATGCGTGTTTTTGGCCCAATGTATCTTGCCATTTTTATCTATAATTTTGATTTCTAACAAACAAATATCTTAAACTCTTCTTCTTTTGGGCGGGCGGCAGCCATTGTGAGGCAAAGGGGTAACGTCGTTGATTTCGGTTACTTCGATGCCTGCTGAATGAATGGTACGAATGGCCGATTCGCGGCCAGAGCCGGGGCCTTTCACATACACCTTTACTTTGCGCAAGCCCAGGTCGAAAGCTGTCTTGGAGCAATCCTCGGCGGCAGTTTGTGCTGCGTAAGGGGTGTTTTTCTTGGAGCCTCTGAAACCCATTTTCCCTGATGACGACCAGGAAATCACCTGCCCGACGTTGTTGGTAAGGGTAACAATAATGTTGTTGAAAGAAGCGCTGATGTATGCTCTTCCGTATGGTTCAACTTTCACAACCCTTTTCTTGGTTGCTTTTCCTGTTTTAGCTGATTTTGCCATTTTTTATTTATTTCTTACTTAATATTCGCAAAAACAATATCCCGAATAAGCATCAACCGGTGGGTGCTTTCTTTTTGTTAGCAACGGTTTTCTTGCGGCCTTTACGGGTACGCGCGTTATTTTTGGTCGATTGCCCACGCAGGGGTAATCCCAAACGATGACGGATACCACGGTAGGTGCCAATGTCCATGAGCCGTTTGATATTCATCTGCACTTCCGAACGCAGTGCACCTTCTACTTTGTATTCGTCGGAGATCAGGCCGCGGATTTTGTTTTGTTCGTCGTCGTCCCAGTCCTGTACCTTTTTGTTGATGTCAACCTCGGCTCTTACCAGTATCTCGGTAGCCAGGCTGCGTCCGATACCGTGGATGTAGGTGAGCGCAACGACACCACGCTTGTTCTTAGGAATGTCAATACCTGCAATACGTGCCATAATGTTATCCTTGTTTTATTAATTTAAAATACTATCCCTGTCTTTGCTTAAACTTAGGATTTTTTTTGTTGATGATGTAAAGCCTGCCTTTACGGCGCACGATCTTACAATCGGCGGTTCTCTTTTTTATTGAAGCTCTTACTTTCATGACTAATTGTGTGTGTTACTTGTATCTGAATGTAATTCGTCCTTTGGTCAAATCATACGGCGACATGACTATCTTCACGCGGTCGCCGGAAAGTATCTTGATGTAGTGCATACGCATTTTGCCGGAGATGTGGGCAGTGATTATGTGCCCATTCTCGAGTTCCACGCGAAACATGGCATTACCCAGAGTTTCTACTACTGTTCCGTCTTGCTCGATGACAGGTTGTTTGGCCATAAATAATTTGTATCCTTATCCTAATATTTTAATTTTTACTCTTCAATGCTTGTTCGATAAAGTCGAAAGTCGAAAGTATCTCGGCTTTTCCGCGTCGTATCACCACGTCGTGTTCGAAGTGTGCTGATGGTGTGCCGTCGTGGGTGCGTATTGTCCATCCGTCGCGCTGCTGAAACACTTTTTTGCCGCCCAGGTTAATCATCGGCTCAATGGCTATCACCATTCCGTTGCGCAACTCTTTGCCTTTTCCGCGGCGGCCAAAATTGGGTACTTCGGGTGGCTCATGCAAATTCCGTCCCAAACCGTGCCCCACCAGATCGCGCACTACGCCGTAACCAAAACCTTCGACGTAAGTTTGTATGGCATAGCCAATGTCGCCAACGCGATTGCCGGCAACTGCTGCCGCTATTCCCAGGTACAACGATTCGCGTGTACGCTGGAGCAAGAGCTGAATTTCTTCTGCCACCTCGCCCACCATAAAGGTGTAGGCAGAGTCGCCATAGAAACCATTGAGCACAGCGCCGCAATCTATCGAGATGATGTCGCCATCGCGCAAAGCGTAATCGCCGGGGATGCCGTGCACCACTTCGTCGTTGACGCTGGTACACAGTGTGGCCGGAAATCCTCCGTAGCCTTTGAAACCTGGCACGGCGCCATGATCGCGAATAAACGTCTCGGCCACCGCGTCAAGCTCACGCGTAGTAACACCAGGGCGCACATGAAGCGCTACCTCAGCCAGTGTTTTTCCAACAAGTAATGAACTGATCCGTATTAATTCTATTTCTTCTTCTGTTTTAATCAAAGCCATTGTCGTTTGCTAACGTCGGGGGAGTGCAATATTACATCCCCAATGATGAGCGCCCTTTGATGCGTCCTGATTTTGTCAATCCATCGTAGTGGCGCATCAGCAGATGGCTTTCTATCTGCGAAAGCGTATCCAAAACCACACCTACCAAAATGAGCAGTGAAGTGCCACCATAAAACTGAGCAAACTGCGCATTAACACCAATAAGACTAACAAAGGCCGGCATGATGGCCACTAACCCCAGAAACATAGAGCCGGGGAAGGTAATGCGCGACATCACGGTGTCGATAAACTCGGCGGTGCGCCGCCCGGGTTTTACGCCGGGAATAAAGCCTCCGTTCTTCTTCATGTCGTCGGCCATCTGGTTGGGATTAACGGTGATAGCTGTATAAAAGTAGGTGAAAAGAACAATCATCAGAAAGAAGACAAAGTTGTACCAAAATCCGTTGATGTTGGTAAATGCTGCCAGGAACCCTGACAAAGTCTCCGACTGCGCGTAGTTGGCAATGGTAAGCGGCAGAAACATGATAGCTTGCGCAAAAATGATGGGCATAACGCCGGCAGCATTCACCTTGAGGGGAATGTACTGACGCACCCCGCCGTACTGACGGTTGCCAACCATACGTTTGGCGTACTGCACCGGTATGCGGCGCGTACCCTGAACCAAAAGGATGGTGAGCAAAATAACGCCTACCAGGATAATCAATTCGATAATGAATACTACCAAACCACCGCCTTGCTCTTCCATACGCGAGATAAACTCACCAGCAAGTGCAAATGGCAGGCGGGCGATAATACCAATCATAATGATCAATGAGATACCGTTGCCGATGCCTTTGTCGGTAATTTTCTCACCCAGCCACATAACGAACATCGATCCGGCGGTAAGCATGATGATGGACGAAATGCCAAAGAACGAGAAAATGCTGTGCGAAGTCATCGAAGGATCGAACGGGTAGATAGCCTGCGGGGGCAATGTACCAACGATATTGGCAATGTAAGCAGGCGATTGGAAAACCAAAATGATCACCGTAAGATAACGAGTGATCTGGTTGATTTTTTTACGACCGCTTTCGCCTTCGCGCTGCAGCTTCTGGAAATAAGGGATCGCCATTCCGAGCAGTTGCACCACGATAGAAGCTGAGATATAGGGCATGATGCCCAGAGCAAATATGGAGGCGTTGGAGAAGGCTCCGCCCGAGAACATATTAAGCAGCCCGAGCAGCCCGCTCGAAGTTTGCTGTTCCAGGGCGCCCAGCATGGCCGGATCAACACCGGGCAATACCACAAACGAACCTAAACGATAAAGCAGGATGATACCCAAAGTAAAGGCTATCCTGTTTCTTAGGTCTTCAATCTTGAAGATATTGCGTATGGTTTCGATAAGTTTTTTCATCAAAAATTAGATTTTTGTAGCAACGCCACCTTTTTCCTCAATGGCTTGTATTGCTGATTTTGAAAATGAATGTGCCGTCACTTCTATCCTGGCCTCAAGCGTGCCACGACCCAAAATCTTTATCAAGTCGTTTTTTTGCGCTAAGCCATGACTGATGAGCACATCGATATCAAAAACTGAAATATTGTTTTCGTCGGCCAGCATCTGGAGTTTGTCCACATTGATGCCGCGATATTCTTTGCGGTTAATATTTTTGAAACCACCTTTAGGAATACGGCGGTACAATGGCATCTGTCCACCTTCAAAACCTGCTTTTGATTTATAGCCTGATCTTGATTGGGCGCCTTTGTGGCCTCTTGTGGAGGTGCCTCCTCTGCCGGAACCTTGTCCGCGTCCGATACGTTTTCGGTTCCTGGTTGAACCTTCTGCCGGTTGTAAATTACTTAAATCCATTGTACGTGTATGGGTTAAGATTGTTTATAATTCTTCGATTTCCAATAAATGCTTCACTTTGTTGATCATGCCCATGATCTGTGGGTTGATATCGTGTTCGACGGTGCGATGCATTTTGTTTAGGCCCAAAGCCTGAAGTGTGCGTTTCTGATCGATGGGGCGGCCTATTCCGCTGCGTATCTGTTTGATTTTTATCTTACTCATTGTTGTGAAATTTTTCGGATTTAACCATTAAATACTTTATCGAGCGAAATGCCTCTCATCTGTGCAATGGTGTAGGGGTCGCGAATTTTCAGCAAAGCGTTGATGGTAGCTTTTACTACGCTGTGCGGGTTGGAAGAGCCTTTGCTCTTGGCCAGCACATCTTTGATACCTACACTCTCGAACACTGCGCGCATGGCACCACCAGCGATAACACCGGTTCCCGGAGCAGCGGGTTTCATAAAAACTTCGGCGCCGCTGTATTTCCCGGTAACTTCGTGTGGCAGCGTGCCATTGAGCACCGGAGCTTTGATCAGGTTTTTCTTGGCATCGTCGATACCTTTGGCGATAGCCGAGGTAACTTCTTTGGCTTTTCCCAAACCATAACCTACCACACCATTTTCGTTTCCTACCACTACGATAGCCGAGAAACTGAAGGTACGTCCACCTTTTGTGACTTTGGTTACGCGCTGAATGCTGACAAGCTTATCTTTAAATTCGATCTCGCTCGATTTAACTCTTTTTACGTTTACGTTTGTCATAATAACTTAAAATTTAAGTCCCCCTTTTCTTACTGCTTCTGCCAAGGCTTTGACGCGTCCGTGATAGAGATAGCCGTTGCGATCGAACACCACGGATTCTATACCAGCTTCCTGAGCTTTTTTGGCCATCAGATTACCCACTTTTTTCGCCTGTTCTATCTTGTTGACGTTGCCTTCTTCGCCGGCAATATCTTTGCTTAGCGATGACGCAGCAGCAAGAGTGCGGCCGTTGATGTCGTCGATGAGTTGGGCATAAATTTCTTTATTGCTACGGAACACCGACAGACGAGGGCGTTCGGCAGTACCGGAAATAGTTTTTCTGATACGTTGTTTAATCCGAAACCTTCTGTATTGTTTTCTGCTTTTTATTGCCATTTCTCAATGGATTTTTATCTGATTTACAATATTATTGTGACTATTAATTAACCTGCAGCAGCTTTACCAGCTTTGCGTTTGATTTCTTCGCCCACATACTTCACACCTTTTCCTTTGTAAGGTTCGGGTTTACGCAGCGAACGTATCTTGGCGGCGACCTGACCCACCAGTTGTTTGTCGGCGCAGGTCATTTTTATGGTAGGATTTTTACCACGTTCGGTAACTGTTTCCAACTTAATCTCGGGGGGCAGCACAAGTATTATGCTGTGCGAATATCCGAGGGAGAGTTCGAGATTCTGTCCGTTAGCCTGTGCTTTGTAGCCCACACCCACAAGTTCCTGCTGTATGGTGAAACCTTCGGTAACACCTTTTACCATGTTAGCCAGCAGCGAACGATAGAGACCATGGAGGGCTTTGTGACGTTTTTGCTCGGTGGGACGTTGTAGCAAGATTTGTCCGTCTTCAACAGCTACGGTGATGTCGGGATCTACTTTTTGATGTAGCGTCCCCAACTTACCGCTGACGGTAATCAGGTTGTTGTCGGCGATTTCCACCTTAACACCTTCGGGTAACGCAATGGGTGATTTTCCTATTCTTGACATGATGTTGTTCTTTTTAGCTAATGTAACAAACTACTTCTCCGCCGATCTTCTGTGTTCGGGCCTCTTTGTCGGTCATCAGGCCTTTGGAGGTGCTGATGACGGCAATGCCCAAGCCATTGAGAACGCGCGGCAGCTCTTCGTGGTTGACGTAGCGGCGCAAACCAGGGCTACTGGCACGACGCAACTCGGTGATAGCCGGTATCTTGGTTACGGGATGATATTTCAAAGCGATCTTGATAGTAGCCGGAAAAGTATCGTCCACGAATTTGTAATTCAGGATGTATCCTTTCTCGTAGAGGATCTTAGTAAGTTCCTTCTTAAATTTCGATGCCGGTATCTCCACCACACGATGGTTGGCCATTATGCCGTTTCGCACTCGGGTGAGATAATCTGAAATGGGGTCAGTAAGCATATCTTGCAGGATTGTTTATTATTCTTAATTTTTTTACCAACTAGCTTTTTTCACGCCTGGAATCAAACCTTTGAGAGCCATCTCGCGGAAGTTGATACGGGACACGCCAAACATCCTCATGTATCCTTTGGGTCTGCCGGAGAGCTGGCAGCGATTGTGCAATCGCACGGGCGATGAATTTTTGGGCAGTTTTTGAAGGGCAATATAATCGCCGGCTTCTTTGAGTGCCTCACGCTTGGCAGCGTATTTGTCAACGAGTTCTCTTCGTTTGACTTCTCTTGCTTTCATTGACTCTTTAGCCATAAACCACGTCAGTTTTTTGATTTTTAAATGGAATGCCGAATGCCTTGAGCAGCTCCAGTGCTTCTTTGTCGGTGGCGGCAGTAGTTACAAAAGTAATGTCCATGCCATTGATCTTGGTCACCTTATCCATTACTATTTCCGGGAAGATGATCTGCTCAGTGATGCCCAGGGTGTAGTTGCCTCGGCCATCGAAGCCTTTGTCGTTGATACCGCGGAAGTCGCGGATACGCGGGATAGCTACCGAGATTAGTCTGTCAAGAAATTCGTACATCTGATTTTGCCGCAGCGTAACGCGCACACCGATGGGCATACCTTTACGCAGCTTGAAGTTAGAGATATCTTTCTTGCTCTTGGTAGGCACGGCCTTCTGTCCGGAGATCATGGTGACTTCGTTGATGCCCGAATCGATAAGTTTCTTGTCGGCAATAGCACCACCGATACCCTGGTTGATAGATATCTTCATCAGGCGCGGCACCTGCATAGGGCTTTTATAGTCGAACTTTTTGTGCAGTTCGGGGTGTATTTCGTCGAAATACTTTTTCTTAAGTCTTGGAATGTAACTCATTATTTAATTACCTCCCCTGATTTTTTAGAATATCTAACATTTTTACCTGTTTTCTCATCTGTTTTGCGACCTACGCGAGTAGGTTTTCCGGTGCCATCAATCACCTTAAGGTTGGAGATGTGGATGGGTGATTCTTTTTTCACGATGCCCCCCTGCGGATTTTGGGCGTCGGGTTTGGCATGTTTTGTAACCATGTTCACCCCTTCTACGATGGCGGTTTTCTTTTTGTGGTCCACCACCAGCACCTTTCCTTGCAGCCCCTTGGAGTCGCCCGTGATAATCATCACGTTGTCACCTTTTTTTATATGCAATTTGTAGTTATCCATTGTTCTGATTTTTTTAAAGTACCTCTGGTGCCAGAGAAACAATTTTCATGTACTGTTTTTCTCTAAGCTCGCGCGCTACTGGTCCAAAGATACGGGTTCCGATCATTTCGCCACCAGCGTTGAGCAGTACCACGGCATTGTCGTCGAAGCGAATGTAGCTTCCGTCGGCGCGTCGTGTTTCTTTTTTGGTGCGCACTACCACCGCTTTGGTCACCGTGCCTTTTTTGATGTTTCCCGAGGGGATTGAATGCTTCACGGTAACAACGATGATGTCGCCGATGGTTGCATAGCGCTTGCGGGTGCCCCCCAGCACACTGATGCAAAGTACCTCTTTGGCGCCGCTGTTGTCGGCCACTAATAGTCTGGATTCTTTTTGTATCATGATTACTTAGCTCTTTCGATGATTTCCACTAATCTCCAACATTTATTTTTGCTCAATGGCTTGGTTTCCATGATGCGTACAGTGTCGCCGATGTTGCATTCGTTTTTCTCGTCGTGGGCCGAAAACCTGGTAGTTTTCTTAACGAACTTTTTGTACATGGGGTGTTTCACCCGTCGCTCGACCTGCACCGTGATGGATTTATCCATCTTGTTGCTGGTAACCAGGCCTATACGCTCTTTTCTTAACGCTCTTGTTGTTTTGGCTTCCATTGTTATGCAATCTGATTATAATTTACCTTGAAGTTTTCTTTTGCGGATCTCGGTTTTTAGCCGTGCAATAGTACGGCGGTAATCCACAATTTTATTCGGATTTTCCAGAGGGCTTACCGCATGGTTGAGCTTGAGACGGGTAAGTTGTTTTTCCTCTGCTTCGAGCCGTTCGAGCAAATCGTCGTTAGCTAGTTCTATTATTACATTCTGTTTCATAGTTCCGAAATATTATTCTGCGTAATCTCTTCTTACAACAAACTTGGTGGTGACAGGCAGTTTTTGTGCTGCCAGCCGCAAGGCTTCTTTGGCTACTTCTATTGGTACGCCGTCGGCTTCGAAGAGTATGAGGCCTGGAGTAACGCGTGCCACAAAATACTCGGGAGCACCTTTACCTTTACCCATCCGCACCTCGGCGGGTTTCTTGGTCACGGGTTTGTCAGGGAATATCTTGATCCAGATCTGGCCTTCACGTTTCATGTAACGGGTTACTGCCTGACGTGCAGCTTCTATCTGTCGTCCTGTTATCCAGGCCTGCTCTAACGATTTGATACCGAAGGAGCCGAAAGCGAGCTGATCGCCACGATGGGCATTGCCTTTCATCCTGCCTTTCTGCTGCTTTCTGAATTTGGTTTTCCTTGGCTGTAACATTGTTTTATATTATTAAAAAATAATGAATACTCTTTGTAATTACTGTTCTTTACGCTGACGAGGCGGACGGGGAGGGCGCGGACCGCGTGGTCGTTTTCCGCCGGGACCTCCTCCCGGGTGACCTTGTTGCTTGCTGTCGCCGGGTGTAGTCATGGGAACCAGGTCGGGGCTGCCATAAATCTCTCCTTTGCAAATCCATACTTTTATACCAATACGTCCGTAGGTGGTGTGTGCTTCGGCATGGGCATAGTCGATGTCGGCGCGCAGGGTATGCAATGGGGTGCGGCCTTCTTTGTACATTTCGTTACGCGCCATCTCAGCACCACCAAGTCGTCCTGAAATCAATACTTTTATGCCTTCGGCGCCGATGCGCATGGTGCTGGCCACAGAAGTTTTTATAGCACGACGGAAAGAGATTCGACCTTCTATCTGACGGGCTATTCCGTTAGCTACCAGTACAGCATCCAGCTCGGGGCGTTTTATTTCGCTGATGTTGATCTGAATTTCTTTGCCTGTAAGTTTTTTAAGTTCCTCTTTCAGGCGATCGACTTCCTGTCCGCCTTTTCCGATGATGATGCCCGGGCGTGCAGTGTATATAGTAACCGTAACAAGTTTCAGTGTACGCTCTATGTAAATCTTTGAGATACCGGCTTTCGAGAGACGGGCGTTGAGGTATTTACGAATTTGATCGTCCTCCACCAGCTTGGCGCCAAAAGTTTTGCCACCGTACCAGTTTGAATCCCATCCTTTGATGATTCCTAACCGAAGACCTATTGGATTAGTTTTCTGTCCCATTAATTATTGTGATATGAATTATTAATATCTGATTTATTCCTGCGTATCTATCAATTGAACCTGACGGCTATCCACCACTACAGTAATATGATTAGAGCGTTTGCGGATACGGTGTGCTCTGCCTTGCGGTGCAGGACGAATGCGCTTGAGCTGTCGTGCGCTGTCAACCATTACCGATTTTATGTACAGATTGCTATCTTCCAGCCTGACGCCTTTGTTTTTCTCCTGCCAGTTGTCGATGGCCGAGAGGATGAGTTTGTAGAGGCGTTCGGCAGCGTGGTTAGGCTTAAACTTAAGAATATTCAAAGCCATTTCCACACCTTGACCTCTTACCAAATCCGCCATCAGTCGCATTTTGCGGGGTGACGTAGGGCAATTGTTAAGCTTGGCAAAATAAATTGTCTTGTTAGCTTCTTTGCGTGCTTGCGCAGTATTATGTTTTCGTGCTCCCATGATAGTTTATCTCCCTATATTATTTTTTCTTACTACCGGCATGACCTCTGAACTGACGTGTAGGTGCAAATTCTCCTAACTTGTGACCTACCATATTTTCGGTTACATACACCGGAATAAATTTGTTTCCATTGTGCACAGCCACGGTGAGTCCGACAAAATCGGGCGAAATGATAGAGGCTCTCGACCAGGTTTTTATCACTGATTTCCTTTTGGCTGCCTGACTTTCAAGTACTCTTTTTTCGAGCTTGAAATGAATGTATGGACCTTTTTTAAGCGAACGACTCATTGTATCAATAGTTTACTTGTTACTTCTTCCTTCTTTCGATAATGTACTTATTGGAGCTTTTTTTCTTGCTGCGGGTTTTGAAACCTTTGGCAGGCATGCCATTGCGTGATCTTGGTAGACCTCCCGAAGCGCGGCCTTCGCCACCACCCATTGGGTGATCTACCGGATTCATTACCACACCACGAACGCGCGGGCGACGACCCATCCAGCGGGTACGACCGGCTTTGCCAGACACTTCGAGGCTGTGGTCGCTGTTGCTCACCATGCCGATGGTAGCTTTACAAGCCTGCAACAGCATTCGGGTTTCGCCTGAAGGCAATTTGATGACGGCAAATTTTCCGTCGCGCGACATAAGCTGTGCATACGAACCAGCGCTGCGGGCCATCTTTGCTCCCTGGCCTGGACGCAACTCTATGTTGTGAATCACCGTACCAAAAGGAATTTCACTCAGGTAAAGGGTGTTGCCAATATCAGGTGATACGCCTTTGCCCGACTCAATCTTTTGGCCTACTTTGATGCCATTGGGGGCAATGATGTAGCGTTTCTCACCATCTTCGTATTGCACCAGTGCAATGCGTGCACTGCGGTTGGGGTCGTATTCTACGGTTTGTATCTCTGCAGCCATGCCGTCTTTATCTCTTCTAAAGTCGATGACACGATATTTCTGCTTGTGACCACCACCCAGATACCGCATGGTCATTTTTCCGGTGTTATTCCTACCACCTGACCTTTTCTTAGGTTCCAGCAAACTCTTTTCAGGTTTATCGGTAGTTATCTCATCAAACGCACTAATAAGCTTAAAGCGCTGACTGGATGTCGTTGGTTTGAATTTTTTTAAAGCCATTTATCTTAAATATTGCTGTAAAAATCAATAGTTTCACCTTTGGCCAATGTAATGATGGCCTTTTTTCTTGCCTTGGTTCTTCCGCTGATGAGACCAGTTTTTGTGTACCGTGATTTGAATTTTCCCGGAATATTCATGGTGTTTACACTTTCGACCTCTACACCGTACAATGCCTCAACAGCTTGCTTAATCTGAACTTTATTGGCTTCCTTGCGAACGATAAAGCCATACCGGTTGAGCTTTTCGCCCAGTTCAGTCATCTTTTCGGTAATGATCGGCTTAAGAATGATATTCATTTTACCTTGCTATTTTTATTCTATCAGATAGAATTAGTTTTTAAACATTGCATCGATGGTTTCCAGCGAGCTCTCGAGCACCAGTATCTGTTGCGCATGCAGCAAATCGTATGTATTGATGCTTGCCGAGTTTTGATACTTTACATTTTTCAGGTTGCGCGACGAGAGATAGATATTTTCGCGGGTTTCGGGCGTAAGCAAAAGCACTTTTTTGCCTTCCAGCTCAAAGTTCTTCAGCAATTTGATAAACTCCTTGGTTTTGGGTGCATCAAAGTTGAAGTCTTCGAGAATGGTGATCTGGTTGTCGCCAGCTTTGTACGAAAGTGCCGATTTGCGCGCCAATTTCTTCAGTTTCTTGTTCAACTTGAAACCATGCACGGCAGGTCTTGGCCCAAACACGCGGCCACCACCTCTGAAAAGCGGACTTTTGATAGATCCTGCACGAGCGGTGCCTGTACCTTTTTGCTTTTTTATTTTGCGCGTACTTCCGGATACCTCGTTTCTTTCTTTGCTCTTGTGCGTACCCTGGCGACGACGCGCCATGATTTGCTTTACATCGAGATAAATCGCATGGTCGTTGGGCTCGATACCAAAGATGGCATCGTCGAGTGCTACGCTGCGATCGGTAACCTCTCCTGTAATTTTATAAACTTTTAGCTCCATCTTTCCACTATTACGTATGATCCGTTGGCTCCTGGTATGGAACCTTTCACGAGAATGAGATTATTTTCTTTGTCGATTTTTATGACCTGCAGGTTGATCATCTTCACACGGCTGTTGCCCATGCGGCCAGCCATTCGCATACCTTTAAATACGCGTGAAGGCCATGATGAAGCACCAATAGAGCCGGGGGCACGCAGGCGGTTGTGCTGGCCGTGCGTCTGGTCGCCTACTCCACTAAATCCGTGGCGACGAACAACACCCTGAAAGCCTTTGCCCTTGGAAGTTCCTACTACGTCGATGTATTCGCCTTCGATAAAGATGCTGGCATCCAGGGTTTCACCAACTTTCTTCTGGTGTCCTACCTCAAAACGCGTAAATTCTCTTACGATCTTTTTGGGCGAAACGCCTGCTTTGGCAAAATGCCCTTTGAGCGCCTTGGTGGTATGCTTGTCTTTCTTTTCATCAAAAGCCACCTGAATAGCCTCGTAGCCATCGCTTTGCTTGGTCTTGATTTGCGTAACCACGCAGGGACCGGCTTCGATAACCGTTACCGGGATGTTTCTTCCCGAGTCATCGTAAACGGAGGTCATTCCTATCTTTTTTCCTATTATTCCAGACATTATTTGCTAATGTTTAATTTTTTCGAAACTCAATTATTATCGTGCAGTTTAACCAATCATTATACTTTGATCTCCACTTCCACTCCACTGGGCAGCTCGAGCTTCATCAATGCGTCGATGGTTTTGGTAGTTGAACTGTAGATATCGAGCAATCGCTTGTACGACGACAACTCGAATTGCTCTCTGGATTTCTTGTTCACAAAAGTGGAACGGTTAACCGTGAATATCTTTTTATTCGTCGGCAATGGGATCGGGCCACTTACTACAGCTCCTGTACTCTTTACAGTTTTTACAATCTTCTCGGCTGAATTGTCAACCAGGTTATGATCGTAAGATTTAAGCTTTATTCTAATCCTTTGACTCACCTTAATTATGTTTTAGTGTTTATTGGAACTCTAAACTTTTACTACGTATCCTTTAATTTTATACAGAACTTCTTCTAACAGATCGTTCGGCAACTCGGCAAAATGTGAAAACTCCATGCTTGAGCTGGCACGTCCCGAGGAGAGGCTGCGCAGTGTGGTAACATAGCCAAACATGCCAGCCAGTGGTACCTGTGCCCGCAGCACCTGGAAATTTACTTTTGAAGTAACCTCTTCAATCTGCCCGCGACGTTTGTTGAGGTCGCTGCTGATTTCGCCAATGTAGGCATCGGGTGTCAACACTTCGAGTTTCATTATTGGCTCCAGCATTTGAAGCTTCATCTTCCTGGTTGCATTGCGAAAGCCCATGTTGGCAGCAATTTCAAAAGCAAGCTGATCGCTGTCGACAGGATGGGTGGTGCCATCGAGCAGCACTACTTTCATGCTGAAAACGGCAAAACCGGCCAAAGGACCGTTGAGCATTGCCATACTAAAACCTTTACGAACGGCTTCGATATATTCTTTTGGAAGACGCCCGCCTTTTACTTCGCTGATAAATTGCAGCCCGACGATGCCTTCGTCGGCAGGGCCGATCTCGAAAGTGATGTCGGCAAATTTACCACGGCCACCGGTTTGTTTTTTATAAACTTCCTGATGGGTGATGGTACTTGCCAACGCTTCTTTGTAAGCTACCTGCGGTTTGCCACGGTTGCTCTCAATGTTGTATTCCCGGCGCAGCCTGTCTACGATAATGTCGAGGTGCAGCTCCCCCATCCCACTGATGACCAGTTGTCCGGTTTCTTCGTCGGTCTTCATTTTGAAAGTCGGGTCTTCGTCGGTGAGCTTTCCGAGCGCTTCGATGAGTTTTTCAAAATCATCCTGCGTTTTAGGCTCGACAGCCATTGTAATAACCGGCTCCGGAAAATTGATGTTTTCAAGCACGATGGGAGCATCGATAGCACACAAGGTGTCGCCGGTGCGAATTTCTTTAAAACCTACCAAAGCACCAATGTCGCCGGCTTCGAGCATTTCAACGGGATTTTGCTTGTTGGCATGCATCTGCATGATGCGCGAAATGCGCTCTTTCTTACCGGTGCCGGTATTGAGCATTTGCATACCCGCCTTCAGCGTTCCTGAATAAACCCGGATAAAAGCAATTTTACCAACGTAAGGATCAGTAGAAATCTTGAAGGCTAAGGAGGCAAATTCTTTGTCAGGATCAGGATGACGCTCTTCTTGTTTTTCGGTGTAAGGATTAATTCCTGTAACCGGCGGCAGATCGATGGGCGAAGGCAGATAAGCCGTCACGGCATCCATCAGGTTTTGTATTCCTTTATTTTTAAATGCCGATCCGCATAGCACCGGGGTTATTCGCATTTCAAGGGTGGCCTTGCGAATGGCGTCGACCATTTCGTCGACGGAAAGTGAATTGGGGTCGGCAATAAATTTCTCAAGCAGTTCGTCGCTCTCTTCGGCAATGCCCTCGATGAGGCTTGCGCGATACGTAGCAACGGTTTCTTTGATGTCGTCAGGAATTTCTATTTCGTTAAACACCATTCCTTTGGAAGTTTCGTCCCAAACGTAAGCCTTGTTGGTGATCAAATCGACGATTCCTCTAAAATCATCTTCGGCACCAATAGGTATCTGCAGCGGAATAGGATTGGCTCCCAGCTTTTCGCGAATTTCGCTGACGGCTTTTAGGAAATCGGCGCCGGTGCGATCCATCTTATTAACAAAACAGATACGCGGCACATGGTATTTGTCGGCCTGACGCCATACGGTTTCGCTCTGGGGTTCCACACATCCTACTGCACAAAAAACCATTACGGCGCCATCGAGCACGCGCAGTGACCGTTCTACCTCAACAGTAAAATCGACGTGCCCGGGGGTGTCGATGATGTTGATTTTGTAATGATTGTTGTGGAAATCCCAAAAAACGGTGGTAGCAGCAGAATTGATGGTGATGCCACGCTCCTGCTCCTGGATCATAAAATCCATGGTTGCAGCGCCGTCGTGCACCTCGCCCATCTTGTAGTTGATGCCGGCGTAATACAGGATACGTTCGGTCGTAGTGGTCTTACCCGCATCAATGTGCGCCATTATCCCGATGTTCCTGATATGTTGTAAACCGTGTGGCATCGCCAGTTATTATTTCTGCTTTATTGTGGTGTTAATATTAAAATCTAAAATGTGAGAATGCTTTGTTAGCTTCAGCCATGCGATGAATATCTTCCTTACGCTTGTAGGCGCCGCCTTCTTCTTTGAACCCTGCCAATATTTCGCTGGCAAGCTTGCGTGCCATCGATTTCTCGTTGCGTTTGCGGGCAAACGAGATCATATTTTTCATGCCGATAGATTGTTTACGTGAAGCAGGAATTTCGGTAGGAATCTGAAAAGTAGCCCCTCCGATACGACGGCTGCGTACTTCCACAGCAGGCGTAACGTTGGCAAGAGCTTTTTTCCATACTTCCAAAGTATCTTCCTCTTTCGATTTTTCGGCTACAACCTCCATAGCGTCATAAAAAATCTTGAAAGCAAGGTCTTTCTTACCGCAAAGCATCAGGTTGTTAACAAATTTTGTTACAACGATATCATTGAACTTCGGATCGGGAAGAATGATTCTCTTTTTTGGTTTAGCTTTCCTCATTGTATTGTAAATTATATCCTTTTACCTGAATAACTATTTCTGTTTAGGACGCTTGGTTCCGTATTTCGAACGACGCTGTGTGCGGCCTTCTACTCCTGAAGTATCCAACGCACCGCGGATGATGTGATAACGCACGCCTGGCAGGTCTTTCACACGACCGCCACGGATCATCACGATGGAGTGCTCCTGCAGGTTGTGACCTTCGCCGGGAATGTAGGCGTTCACCTCTTTTTGATTGGTAAGCCTCACCCTTGCCACTTTGCGCATGGCCGAATTGGGCTTCTTGGGTGTGGTAGTGTAAACACGAACACAAACACCGCGACGCTGCGGACACGAATCCAAAGCAGGCGATTTGCTCTTGTCGGTTAATTTCTTGCGGCCCTTACGAACCAACTGTTGTATTGTAGGCATATTCGAACTTTGGTTTAATTTTTGCGAAAACAACCCCCCTTTTTTGGGGGTGCAAAAGTACTAAAAAAGTTAAACAAACTATCTCCACCTGAATTTTTTTTCAGATCAAAAAAAAATAATCGCCAAGTGTGGTGGGAAATAAAAAGGAGGGATACTAATATTCTCCGAGGCAAAATGAACATCCTACTGCGGACGCACATTAGAAACCTTTTACTACCTCATTTTATCAGGTTTCCTTTAAATTTCTCTTCTCACTCCGCTCTTGCTTGGGCATCAAATGCTTTCTCCAAAAGCGGGCACAAAAGTACACTCAATTTTTTAAAAACAAAATTTATTTTTCTTTTTTATCAATTTATTTCTATCCAACGTCCCAAAAGCCAGCTAAACAAGCAGCGCAAAGGGTTCTTACAATTTCTGTAAAAGAGAGGCCACTAAATATTTACCAAAAAAATCGCCTGTTCGCATAAAATAGTAACTTTGACCGGCATAAAAACGCTTCAACCGCCAGCAGATAATATGCGCGCGACAACCGAAAGCGGAAATCAAAACACGGGTATGAAAACCATTGTTAGCTTGCTATTGGCATTATTTTCAATGCAATTGATTGCCTCAGCTCACATCGACAGCCTGGTGGATGCAGCCCGTAACCCAAAATATTCCGACTCACTGCGCCTGGAAACCTACGAGGACATCACACTTGTTCTTATCAACACCAGTGGCGACTCCTGCCGCATGCTTTGTGAGGAGGGGGCCGTGCTGGCTAAGGCTGCGGGCAATGCGGTGTTTGAAGTTTCTTTTTATGCGCGCATCGGGAAATCCTATTATTTCGAAGGCAACTACGGTGAGATGGCGCATTACTGGATGGAAGCACTGCGTGTGAGCGAGGCCTCGGGCGATCCGTTTATCATCTCCCAGTCGCTCAACAATCTGGGCGTGCTTTATCAAAAAATTGATGTCGATTTCGACAAGGCCATCGAATATTTCACCAGAGCTGTGGAATACAAAATGTTGATGGGCGATACAGCTTCGATGTTGATGACGCGCATGAACATTGGCACTACCTATATGGATGCTGATCGCCCGCAGGAGGCACAGAAGGTTTTTGAAGAGCTGCTGCCGATGATTGATAAACTGAAAAGTCCAAAGCAAAAATATTCAGTTTATGCCAATATTGCGACCAACTACTCCAAAATTGCCAGCAGTGAAAATGTACAAAAGTATTTTTACGATGCTTTAAAGTTTTTTTTTCTGGCCGAAAGCGAGCTGAATAAAACCGACAATATTTTTGATCGAACAAGTCTGCTGTTAAATATTGGCGAAACCTATCTGTATCTCGATGATTATGACAACGGTTTTAAATATCTTAACGAAAGCATGAGGTTAGCGCGTAAAAATGACGCCATCGCAAAACGCCTTAAGATTTACATGATTCTGCGCAATCATTTCCTGTCGATGAACAATTATAAAATGGCCTATCTCTATCAGGATTCGGTGATCATGATGAATGATAAAATCAACACCCTTGAAGCGAAGAAGACACTAGATGAAATAACCACCCGCTACGAAACAGAAAAAAAAGAAGTTGAGAACCAGCGCCTGCAGGAGCAGATGAGCAAAGAACAGGAGAGGAGCCGACGCATCATACTGATAAACTATGTTTTTCTGGCCGTGACCGCTCTGCTGGTAATTTTTGCACTTATTGTCATCATTTTAATATTACAAATCGGAAAACGCAACCGGTTATTATTAAAATCGCAACGCGATCTGGAAGCCCTTAACCAGGATTTGAAGCGCTCGAATGAAGAAACCGAACAGGCACTCGAATTCCGGTCGCAGTTTATGGCTAATATGAGCCATGAAATCAGAACCCCGCTCAACATCATTATTGGTTTTAATACTTTTTTAAGTAAAAATATCGACGATCCGCAGCTAAAAAAATACACCGAATCAATCGAGGTGAGCAGCTACAATCTGCTACGTTTTCTTAACGACATCCTGGATATGTCGAAGATTGAGGCCAACCGCGTAACCCTTACCAACGACCGGGTGAATCTTAGATTTATGATACAGAGCATTCGCGAATTGTTCGTACTCAAAGCGCAGCAAAAAGAGATTGCTTTTCTTCTGGACATAAAAAAATGTGTGCCCCACGAAGTAATCCTGGATGAAATAAGGCTGCGACAAATACTGATGAATCTGGTGGGAAATGCCATCAAATTCACCGATACGGGACATGTAAAAGTAACGATAGATTGCCCTGACACAAACAACCTCGGCGCACAAATGGCCGGAAAAACCAACATCATAATACAAATAGAAGATACCGGCATTGGTATCGATGCCGACGATCAGGAGAGCGTTTTTGAACCTTTCAGGCAGGTGAACCTGAAAGAGCAGAAAAAACTGGGCGGCTCAGGGCTGGGTTTGGCCATTTCGCGGCGCCTCACCGAAATAATGAATGGCCGCATTTCGCTTACGAGCGTCAAAGGCAAAGGCAGCACTTTTACAGTAAGTTTTGAGGATGTTCCGGTAGTTTACCAAATCAGTTCTGCCACAACTTCGGCACCCAAACTGCCTGCACAGCCTGTGTACGACTTCAAGAACAGCCTGCTGCTGGTTGCCGACGACGAAGAGATGAACCGCGATTTGATTAAAACATGTTTTGAAAAATTCAACCTCCGAATAATTGAAGCCGAAAATGGTGCACAAGCCGTCGAGATGACAAAACAGCACAAGCCCGACCTGATATTTATGGATATTAAAATGCCCATAGTGGATGGCATAGAAGCAGCCAGCGCACTAAAAAATGATCCGAATGTGGGCACGACGAAGATTTTGGCTTTTTCAGCTTCCGATATTTTCGAGCAGCTACCGCAGCAAAAAAACGAATGTTTTTCGGGTCTCATCTCCAAACCAATCATCCTGGAGGAGCTTTACAATAAAACCGCCGAAATATTGCCGCATACGATTTCATTTAGCGAAAGCGAAAACAAAGACACAACTGAAGATTATTTTGATTTTGCAGAAGACCGCTCCGCCATAACTGATGAGATCAGCCACATACTCAATCGGGATTTTCTTTCGTATCAGCACCAGATTATCGAAACCAATGCCATGAACAAATACCTTGCATTCGCTTCTGAATTGCACACCTTTTCCATGCAGCATCAACTCAACGAACTCGCCCTGTATGCCAGCGCCCTGAGCGCAGCAGTGAAAAAATTTGATACGCAAAAAGTAAAAGAGCTTTTGCAGCAATTTCCGCAGATATTGGGAGAGTACTACACCTTTACTAATTAATACCTCGAATGACTCAAATTTATAAAAGTCAGGACATCAACATACTGATTGTTGATGATAATATTGAAAATATTCAGATTATCGGCCAGATATTGATGGGGCAGAATTACAACCTTTCATTTGCTACCAGTGGCTCTGAAGCGCTGCATATGCTGATGGAAGCGGAGCAGAAATATGATCTCTTGCTGCTCGACGTACTTATGCCCGGGCAGGATGGTTTCAGTGTGTGCCGGAAAATAAGATCCAATCCGGCTTTAAGCCAGCTTCCCATTATTTTTCTCACTGCCAAAGCCGACAGCAAAAGCGTACTAACCGGACTGGAGCTGGGCGCCAACGATTATATCTTTACGCCCTTCAACAATCGCGAGCTGCTCCTTCGGGTAAAAACGCAGATAGATTTGAAAAAACAACGCGAAGCACTGGAAACGTTTAATCAGTCGCTCGAAGAGATCATTGCGCAACGTACCGAGCAACTTCACCTGGCGCTCAGCAAACTGGAAATACTGGAACAAGCCAAAAGCAACTTCCTCCGCCTCATCAGCCATGAGCTGCGCACGCCGCTCAACATCATCAGCGGATTTACTGAAATATTGCAGGAATCGCTGCAAAACACTGCCCACGTCGGCGACCTTGCAGAGCTGAAAACATCTACCGACCAGCTCATCTCACTCGCCGAAACGGCGCTGTTGATCACCGAAATACAACTGGGGAAATATGCGCCCGATTTTTCGCTTATCGACCTGAAAGCTATTTGTAAGGAAAATGCACGCCGCTACCAGAAATCATTTAAAGGAGTGTATCTGCAGTTTCATTTCAATTACGCACAAAACGACAGCAAGGTATATGGTGATCATAATCTAATTGATAACATCGTCGGGAAAGTTACTGAGAATGCCATCAACGCCTGTGGCGACCGGTGTGAGATAACGTTTCAGTTGACCCGGGAAGGCGAAAACACTGTGCTCGAGATTAACGACGATGGTACTGGTTTCGACGCAAAAGATATGGAGCAAATTTTTGAGAAGTTTTCCAAGGAGGGTCCCGACCTGAACTACGATGGTTTTGGGCTGGGCCTGTCAACAGTAAAGCTGGTGATGGATTTGCACAGGGGCAAGGTTTCGGTTAGAAACCATGAACAAGGCGGCGCCTCGGTGCGGCTTGAATTTCCGAAATCCTATTCCTCCCCGGCAGGCACTCCATAAAGATCGAAGGCCTCTGCGCCGGTAATTTTTATCTGATAAAACGCTCCGGGCATCAATGGATATGATGCATCTATCAGCACTTCGTTGTCCACCTCCGGCGAATCGTACTCGGTGCGTCCTACCCAAAAATCTCCCTCTATGCGGTCGATGATAGTTTTGTAAATACTCCCAACGCGTCGATTATTTAGCTCCAGCGAAATACTTTCCTGCAAAGCCATCAGCTCCTGAGCGCGCTGCTGTTTTAACTCTTCCGGCACATCGTCGGCAAGGGCGTAAGCGGGTGTGTCTTCTTCGTGCGAATAGGTGAACACGCCCATCCGCTCGAATTTCTGTTCGGCCACAAATTGCTTCAAAGCCTGAAAATCTTCATTGGTTTCGCCTGGAAACCCAACTATGAGTGTGGTACGCAATGCCACACCGGGAACAGCTTCCCGTATTTTTTGTAAAAGTTCCAGCGTCTGACCGGCTGTGTGGCCACGATGCATCCTGCGCAACACCGAATCGGAGATGTGTTGCAAAGGAATGTCGAGATAGCGGCAGATGGCGGGATGTTCGCGTATCACATCCAAAACATCCATCGGGAAACCGGCGGGATAAGCATAATGCAGCCTGACCCACTGCATGCCGGGAATAGCTGCCAACTCGTGCACTAAGTCGGCCAGGGCACGGCGACCGTATATATCGAGGCCGTACCAGGTGATGTCCTGCGCAATGATTATCAGCTCTTTTACACCTCCTGCAACAAGAAAACGGGCTTCGGCTACCAGGCTTTCGATGGTACGCGAAATATGCTTGCCGCGAATGAGCGGGATGGCGCAAAAAGCACAGTTGCGGTCGCAGCCCTCCGAAATTTTGAGATAAGCATAATGTGGCGCGGTAGTAACGGAGCGCTCTCCCACAAGCTCTTTGCGATAATCGACATGTAAATCTTTGAGAATGATGGCAAGGTCGGAAACACCATAAAAAGCATCTACCTCATGAATCTCGGCTTCGAGCTGGGGCTTATAACGTTGCGACAAGCAGCCCATCACCAACAGACGATCTATTTTACCCGCTTTTCGCGCTTTCGCAAATTGCAAAATGGTATCTATTGATTCTTCCTTCGCATCGTTGATAAAGCCGCAGGTGTTGATGATAACGATACCGCCGTCGACCTTTTCGGAATCGTGCCGGACGGTGTATCCACCTGCTTTCAACTGATACGACAGCACTTCTGAATCCACCACATTTTTGGAGCAGCCCAGGGTGATGATGTGAATATCTTGTTGGGATTTTTTTGTTAACAAAACAACCTCTTACTTCTACTTTCTAATTTCTACCCTTTACTCTGCAAAAAGCGAATCGACAAATTCATTTTTATTAAAAATCTGAAGATCTTCTATTTTTTCGCCGATACCGATATACTTTACGGGCACTTTGAACTGGTCGGAAATACCGATTGCCACGCCACCTTTGGCTGTTCCATCGAGTTTGGTCAGCGCCAGAGCGTTTACTTCGGTGGCTGCGGTAAACTGTCGTGCCTGCTCAATGGCGTTTTGGCCTGTGGAGGCATCCAGTACGAGCAATATTTCGTGCGGTGCCTCAGGCACCACTTTTTTCATCACCATTTTTATTTTCGTCAGCTCGTTCATCAGGCCGATTTTGTTGTGCAGTCGTCCGGCGGTATCGATGATCACCACTTCATAATTTCCGGCAACAGCCGATTTGAGTGTGTCGAAGGCAACAGATGCCGGGTCGGCGCCCATGCCCTGGCTTACGATAGGAACCCCGGCGCGCTCTGACCAGATGGTGAGCTGATCGACGGCGGCAGCGCGGAAAGTATCGGAAGCGCCCAGCACTACTTTTTTGCCGGCGCTTTTAAACTGATGCGCCAACTTGCCGATGGTGGTGGTTTTGCCAACGCCATTAACGCCCACTACCATGATCACGTAAGGCTCAGGGCGCGGCGCAAAATCGAACGGGAGCAAAACGCCGCTTTCGTTTTCGGCCAGAAGCGCGGCAATCTCTTCTTTCAGCAGGCGGTTAAGCTCTGAAGCGCTCACGTATTTATCGCGTGCCACGCGTGCTTCGATGCGCTCGATGATCTTCAGGGTGGTGCTTACGCCAACGTCGGAGGTTACCAGAATCTCCTCCAGATTGTCGAGCACCTCCTCATCGACTTTGGATTTTCCGGCAACGGCTTTTGTAAGTTTCGAGAAGACGCTGGCCTTGGTTTTTTCAAGGCCTTGATCGAGTTTCTCTTTTTTCTTTTTCGAAAACACGTTAAAAAGTCCCATAGTTCGGCGTTTTTATTTTTTGTTTACAACCATATAAAAAAAGCCTTCCCCGGTAGCGGAAAAGGCTCATCTATCATTTCCCGGTAAGGGAACGATATTATTTTTTACCAATGAACTCCTGCACCTTGTCGTTAGGAACAACGTTTTCCTTGAAGGTGTATGCACCGGATTTAGCAGATTTCACAACCTGTATCACCTTTGCGAAGTCCTTACTGCTCGATTGCAGCGAAGCAACAACTTTCTTTGCCATAATGTACTATTTTTATTTGATTTCTCTGTGAACGGTCATTTTCTTCATGATAGGATTGAACTTCTTCAACTCCAACCTTTCGGGTGTATTCTTCTTGTTTTTGGTAGTGATGTACCGTGATGTTCCGGGCAAACCGCTGGTTTTGTGCTCGGTGCATTCCATGATTACCTGGATGCGTGCGTCTTTAGATTTTTTTGCCATTTGTCTGTTTCCTTCAATTTTTCAGGCCGGCAAAATTAGTTACTAATTTTTAGATGGCCAATTATTTTCTGATTTTTTTCTAAAAGAATTCTTTTTTAACTATTCATCGAGATCAAAAACTCCTCGTTAGTCTGTGTAAAACGCATCTTGTCTTTGAGAAACTCCATTGCTTCCACCGGATTCATGTCGGCCAGGTGGTTGCGCAATATCCAGATGCGTTGCAGTATCTCCTTGTCGAGCAGCAGGTCGTCACGGCGGGTACTTGAGGCCACAATGTCGATGGAGGGATAGATGCGTTTGTTGGAGAGCTTGCGGTCGAGCTGCAGCTCCATGTTGCCGGTTCCTTTAAACTCTTCAAAGATCACCTCGTCCATTTTCGATCCGGTGTCGATGAGTGCTGTAGAGATAATGGTGAGCGACCCGCCATTTTCTATCTGTCGTGCTGCCCCAAAGAAACGTTTGGGCTTGTGCAGTGCGTTGGCCTCTACCCCACCGGAGAGCACTTTGCCCGACGCCGGCGACACGGTATTATAGGCGCGTGCCAGGCGCGTGATAGAATCGAGCAGTATCACAACGTCGTGGCCACACTCGGTGAGTCGCTTGGCTTTTTCGAGAACGATGTTGGCAATTTTTACGTGACGCTCGGCAGGCTCGTCAAAGGTGCTTGCAATTACCTCGGCTCTTACGCTGCGCGCCATATCGGTGACCTCTTCGGGACGCTCGTCGATGAGCAACACGATCATATACACCTCCGGGTGGTTGTAGGCGATGGCATTGGCAATTTCTTTAAGCAAAACGGTTTTTCCGGTTTTGGGCTGCGCCACGATCAGGCCACGCTGGCCTTTGCCAATGGGCGTAAACATATCGATGACCCGTGTAGAAACGGTTTCGCCGGGATGGCCAGTGAGGTTGAATTTCTTCTCCGGGAAAAGCGGTGTCAGAAAATCAAACGGGATGCGGTCGCGGGCTTCTTCAGGTGTGCGGCCATTGATCTCCTCCACTTTGATAAGCGGGAAATATTTCTCCCCTTCTTTGGGCGGACGAATAGCGCCGCGCACAGTATCGCCGGTTTTCAGGCCAAAGAGCTTTATCTGCGATTGCGATACATAAATATCATCGGGCGAGTTGAGGTAGTTGTAATCAGCCGAACGTAAAAAACCATACCCATCCTGGATCACTTCCAACACGCCTTCGGTAATAACAGCACCGTCAAGCTCGGTAGCTACATTTTTATTATGTCGCTGCTGACCATTGCTGCGCTGTGTCTGGTAGTTTTCATCGGTATTACCAGGTTCGGGCGCGCTGTCGGAGGGTCGGTTATCCTGTGAGCGGTTATCCCTGGAACGATTATCCTGCGAGCGGTTGTCCTTTGAACGACCATCTTGCGAGCGGTTGTCCCTGGGACGGCTATCCTGCGGGCGGTTATCCCTTGAACGGTTGTCGCCGGCGCTGCTTTCAGGCGAATCCTGAGGTTTATCTTCCGAAGGCGAAGCTTGTTTTTCGCGACGTTCGAAGCGGGGTGACTGATGATCTTTATCGCTGCGCGGCTTATGCTCATGACGGGGAGCACGCTCCTGAGCTGAAGGAGCCTTTTCGGTTTTCCCCTCGCCAACATCAGCAGGTACAGCTTTGGCTTCGATGGGTGGCTGCACGCCAGTACTGCTCGAGGCCAGCTTTTCTTTTACAGGCTCCGGGCTAATGCGACGGCGACGGCTACGATTTTGGTCGCGGGGATCGTAACCAGAACCATTATTTTCCGATGTTCCATTTATACGGCCTTTTTGATCTGGCTTTTCAGGAGGATTAAGCGCCTGATGATCCAATATTTTGTAAATCAGATCCTGCTTCTTAAGATTATTGGTTTTACTAATGTCCAGATCTTTGGCGATTTGCTTCAGCTCGGTGAGCAGTTTGCCGTTCAATTCGATAATATCGTACATGAATGTAGTATTTTGTTTTCTGAAATTTTGTTGTTAGCCGTGAAGTGCCATGAGCATCGACCCGGAAATTCAGTGCTGCTATTAATAAAATGGCTGTTACAATTGCCGACTGCATCTGTTCGCATGCCCCGAAAGAGCGATGTGCTGTTGCCGGAAGACAATAAAAATCTTTAGGGTATTCAATTTCCTAAACAACAGTCTTTTTTATAATATGCATTGAAGAGTAAAAAGGAAATTTATCAAAGAAATCCAGATAAATGATTGATAAAAGATTAAGTTTCAAGACGGCAAAGATAATTATTTTTAATAGCGTCACATTTTCTGATGAAATTTTTAAGATTTATTTTATTACAAATGCTGACAGCGCCACATGATCAAAAAACCAAATGATCGTATATTTGCCGCGTCTTATTTTTTATAATCCAAAAATCATCCTCACATGTTACAACGTATTCAATCGGTCTTTCTTTTCATGGTAGTCGTTTTCGGCGTACTGGCTCTTTTGCTGCCGATAGCAACCTTCACGGGCGAAACGAACATACTCAGGTTTTATCTGTATGCTGTCGAGGACTTGTCGCCGGATCCTTTTGGCGCTGCCGCATCAGCTTTCGACCGCTGGTTTACGCTGCCACTGGCCATTGGTCAGTTTGTGATTATCCTCATTGCCTTTATCACCATTTTCCAATACAAGCGACGCATGCTGCAAGTGAGGCTGAACCTGCTGAACACCCTTTTGAATGTGCTGCTCATCGGTGGTATTTTCTATTATGTTAACTTGTTCGAAACAGCTTCGGAAGCCACAGCCAATTATCGAATAGCCACCATCTTTCCACTCTTGTCGCTGGTGATGATTTTTTTGGCCAACCATTACATCCGCAAAGACGAGAAGCTGATACGTTCGGCCAACCGCCTGCGCTAGCGCGTAGCTCTCGTTTTCTCGAATATTTCCAGGTTTTTGATCTCTTTCCCGTCGATGTCAAAGCGCATCATGGTGATAACTTTGTGAAGCCCTGAAATACCGGCGGCACCGGGATTGAGATGCAACAGATTGTTCTTTTTGTCATAAATCACTTTGAGAATATGCGAATGGCCGGAGATGAATATCGCGGGACGCTCTGTAGCGATAATCCGCCGGGCTTCGGGCGTGTATCTGCCGGGATATCCGCCAATGTGCATCATCGCCAGCTTTGTATCTTCTATTTTATCAATAAAAACCTCCGGACATTGCAGGCGCATATCATGGTCATCAATGTTGCCATACACTGCCTTTACCACGGCCAGCTTGCGCAAATCGTCAAGAACAGATGCCGAACCAATATCGCCGGCGTGCCATATCTGGCGGCAGCCCGAAAAAAAATCGGCAGCACTTGCCGGTAAACTTCCGTGGGTATCGCTTAAAAGTCCGATGCGCGTCATGCGTTATATTTGGTTGGTATTGTTGGAAGGAACGTAATGATGCTTGTTTTGATTGCTCAGGCTAAAGGTAATTTTCAGCGTCAGCACCGTGCGTACAGCCTCACCGGCTTTGATGCCCGGAAACCAACGCATCATCTGCAGCAGCCTGATGGCTTCTTCATTGCATCCTGCACCCACACTTTGCAACACCCTAATATTGCTGACGTTGCCCGAAGGCTCGGCTACAAAATACAGCTCCACCGTGCCTGAAACACTTTGCTTCAGAGCAGCGTCAGGATATTGTAAATGTTGATTGATAAAATCAGAAAAATCAGCAGCTTTTTCATCAAACAATGGATACGGCGGCTCATCCAGCTTCGCCACGGGATATATTTCTGCCGATGCGCTCACCGGCTGGTGTGGATAAAGCAACCGATCGTAGCCACGCTGCCGCACCATGCGTTTGTATTTTTTTAAATCGAAAACGACAGGCACCTCCTGCCGTTGATCGATATACACGCCGTTGGCCATCGCCGGAACCCATTGCAACAAACGAAAAAGGCGCATTGCTTCGCTGTCGAGGGTTTCTCCTGCGCTTTTTACCACACGTACATCTGCAACGCTGCCATCACTTTTTACGGTGAAGGCGATTGTTACGGATCCTTCCTGATTCGCTTCGAGCGCTGCCGCCGGATACACCATTTCATTCTTCATCAGCTCGCGCATAGCCAACTTGCCGCCATAGGGCTGTGCGTCCATGAAAGCACCCATTTGCGCTTTCGCCGGCACTGCCGCAAGCAGAAGCATCAACAATTGGCAAATTTTTGAAATCATACCTCTCAATGTTTTTTGGGTGAAAATTATTAAAAGCTTAAAAGTAAAACAATTTTGCCGACCCGGAACCGCCACAACTGCGCATTTTTTAATATTTTTAGCGCAAAATTAAACTATGAATCTATTGTTCACACTCGCAATGGTTGCTGCCGGTCTGGCCGTTGGGGCCGCTGGCGGATTTTTTATTTCACACCACCGGCTATCTGCCAGCCGGGAAAAACATGCGTTGACGCAGAAACAACTTGGCGATCTCCTCGTCGACCAGCGGGTAAACCAGCAGCAGCTCGTCGATAAAAACCAGCAGGCACTTCTGCTCGAAGCGCAACTGGGAACAAACCGGCAGGAGCTTTTGAGCCTCTCCACACAGCTGGCTGCCAGAGATACACAAATCGATCATCTCAACCAAAAGCTTAGCGAAAACAAGGAGGAGCTTGAGAAAATTTACGCCAAGTTTTCGGATGAGTTTAAAAATCTCTCCAACGAAATCCTTGCTCGCGAAAGCCGCCACTTTACCGAGACCAACAAAGCCAACATGGAGCTGCTGCTCAAGCCGCTGGGCGAGCGCATCCGCGACTTTGAAAAAAAGATAGAAGAGGTTTATGATAAAGAATCTCAACAACGTTTTTCGCTAAAGGAAGAAGTGGTGCGGCTTGCCGACCTCAACAAGCAGATGAGCCTGGAAGCGCAAAACCTGACGCAGGCGCTGAAAGGACAAGCCAAAACGCAGGGCGGCTGGGGTGAGATGATCCTGGCCACACTGCTCGAACAATCGGGTCTGGTGAAAGGGCGCCAGTTTGATGTGCAGAAATCATTTACCGACGAGGCCGGCAGCCGCCTGCAACCCGACGTGGTGCTGCGCCTTCCCGACGACAAAACCGTGGTGATAGATGCCAAAGTTTCGCTTACGGCCTACGAACGCTACGCCAACTGCCAGCAGGAAGAGATGCAAATCGGCGAGCTGAAAAATCATCTGACTTCCGTCAGAAAACATATCGACGAGCTGGCGGCAAAGAATTATCAAAATATTTATCAAATCAACAGCCTGGACTTTGTGCTGCTGTTTATGCCTGTGGAGCCGGCCTACATACTGGCCATGCACCATGACGGCGGACTGTGGAATTATGCTTTTCGCAAAGGCGTGCTGCTGGCAGGCCCGGCTAATTTAATCGCCATCCTGAAGATGACCGCTGCCCTTTGGCAAAAAGAATATCAAAACCGCAACGTCATCGAAATAGCTGCCGAAAGCGGGAAACTTTACGATAAATTTGTGGCATTTGTGGCCGACCTCGACGCTGTGGGCGATAAACTCAAGGCTGCCCAAAATTGTTACGACAAGGCTTACAACAAACTAAGCACCGGGCGCGGCAACCTGATAAATCGTGCCGAAAAAGTTAAAAAGCTCGGCGCGCAAACCACCCGCCAATTGCCTGGAAATATCAGTGAACAAAATACCTTTCCCGACACTTCTGAATCAACTGACGGAGAAGCGCTCATGTTTCCGGATCAGGAAGAGAACGAAAATGACACTACCTATTCAAACTAAAATTATTAATAATGACCGCACTCCGGAACATCCATTTATACACAAATCAGCGATGGCAAATTGCGTTGCTGATGCTTGCCATTACTTTGGCTACAGCCACCTGCAAAACTACCAACGAAACCACCTACACCAATTTGGCTGCACACTATCAGCCCGACAAGGAAACGGCCATCAGCGGCATCCGCATCTTCCACGAAACCGACAGCCTCACGCGCGTGTACCTGCAATACAGCACCGATGGCCTGCTCTACCGCCAGCCGCCCAACATGGATTTTTTACAGGCCAACTATCGCATCAGCTACCAGCTCTTTTCGTCGTACGAGAGCAGCACGGTGCTCGACGAACAAAAGTTCGAATTTTCTGATTCGCTATTTGCAACCAGCCCGGCAATGCTCACTTTCGATTTCACCGTGCGCGCTTTTGCTCCCGAAACTTATCTGCTCCAAATCCAGTTTACTGATCTAAATAAAGATGAATCGGTGCTTTATCCGCGGATGATTTATAAAAACTCACCAGATAATGGTCAAAATTTCCTGCCTGTGGACGAAAACGGCGCGATCGTTTACACCGACTGCGTAAGCTGGAAAACCAAGTTTAATGTGAGGACCAACCGCCGCGACCTGGGCAAGATGGTGGTAAGCTATTTTGAAGAAACGTTTCCGCCGGCAATACCGCCCTTTGCGGGAAGCCATCCGGCGGCCTACCGTTACAACCCCAAAAAAATAACGCTGCTGCCTGTGGCCAATGGCCAAAGCGAATATGTACAGTATGTCAGGGAGGGTATTTATCACTTTCAGCTCGACAGCACGCAGCGCGAAGGGTTGACGCTTTTTCGTTTTCACGATGACTACCCGGAAGTGACGCGGGCGCAACAGATGGTGGAACCATTGCGCTATCTTACCTCCAACGCCGAATACGAAAAGCTGCGCCTCGCGGTGGATCCGCGGCAGGCCATCGACAGCTTTTGGGTGGCAACGGCAGGAAATCCCGAACGCGCCACCGAGCTTATCCGCGACTATTACAGCCGGGTGCAATATGCCAACCGCCTTTTTACTTCCTACAAAGAAGGATGGAAAACCGACCGCGGCATGTTGTACATTATATATGGTGCACCTTCTACGGTGTATCGCCGCCAGGACATCGAAACGTGGATCTACGGCAGACAGGGCAACAGGGTTTTTCTGCGCTTCGACTTTATCCGTGCCATCAACCCTTTCACCAACAACGACTACGAATTACAACGCGACCCGCAGTTTAAAGAACAATGGTACAACGCCATCTATTTCTGGCGACAGTAAATAGTGGGGCGCAGGGCGCAAGGCCTTTACCGGTATCTCCGTAAAACGAAAAAAACCTGTGACAACCGAAGCGGCCACAGGTTTTTAATTTAATTTTTTTAATAACCAAAACCTACCAGTAAATCCGGCGCGAAACTTTTGCCGATTTCCAGTCGTCGCTATAATCGTAGATTTTGGGCACACCTTTATAATAGGCAGTGACTTTTACATTGTTGGTGGCTGTTCCATCAAAGCTAAAGGTATAGGTGTTACCGCTTTTTTCCACAGTTAGCTTGCCGCTGTTGATTTCGTAATAGGTTCCGTCTTCAATAGCGGTGTCAAAATCCACAATGGCTGATCCTTCGTCGAAGGTTCCGGGATTTTCGGTTCCGTTGGCGTCATAGGTATACACGCCGCTGCTAAGCATCTCTTCGGTTGCGGTAAAAATTTCAAAGCTAATTGCATGACCAATTCCTGAAATAGAGTCGATCTCTCCATTTACTTCGTGAAGCACAAACCCCGGTGAAAGCAGCAGCAGATCGAAGTTAAAACCGGTACCTGAAAACTGACCGTAATTTTCGAGCACTGCCTGTGACATCTCATAACTTTTGCCGGCAATGGTCATGTGGTAGGAGGGTGTTTTGTCGTCATCGTCGTCTTTGCAGCCGGGAGCCAGCACAACTACTGCCAAAAGCAGCATTAATAGCATTCTGAATTTTTTCATTAGGTTTGGAATTTGGTGATTAATAAATTTTAGAAAAGTGATTTTAATAAATTTAAAGCAGTCTTAAACGCCCAAAGCCCCGTTTTATTATCGCGGCAGGGTAGCTATCTCGCGGATGGCTTCGATGGCAGCGTCTACGTGTGCCTCCTCGTTGAGTGGCCCGATGCTCAGGCGCACCGTGCCATGAATTTTGTCGGTGCCCAGCCCCGTATGTACCAACGGTGCGCATTGCAGCCCCGTGCGGGTAGCGATGTTGTAATCCACATCCAGCATCATACCCACGTCGCCGGCCTCCAGCCCTTCGATGTTGATACTCAGCACAGGATTTTGGTTTTCGGTATTATTACCACAATACACTATTACACGATCCGTCTCCTTCAGGGCGTTGCGTAATTTATCGTAGAGAAGATACTCCTGGTGGTGCAAATTTCCCATGCCCTGTTCGAGTACCCATTGGGTGCCGGCATACAATCCGGCCACGCCGACGATGTTGAGTGTGCCGCATTCGAGGCGGTAAGGATATTCGGTGAGATGTGTTTTTTGTGCCGAGCGCACGCCTGTTCCGCCAAAACGGGTTCCGCGTACTGGTAAATCGGCGGTAACGTAGGAGCCGCCGATGCCGGTAGGTCCCATCAAACATTTATGGCCGGTAAAAACCAGAGCGTCGATGCCCATGGTTTGCACATCAATGGGCACTGCACCTGCGCTTTGGCTTGCGTCCACCACGAAAATCACACCCATTTGTTTACAGATGGCGCCAATTTCGGCCAACGGCTGCAGCGTCCCAATTACATTAGAACTATGATTTACCACCACCATGCGCGTGTTTTTACGGATGGCTTTACGGATGTCGTCGGGATGCACGTACCCATTGGCGTCGAAAGGAACATGCGTAGTTTCGATAGTTCCATCCTGGGTAAGATGGTACAACGGGCGCAGCACCGAGTTGTGTTCGAGCATGGTAGTCACCACATGATCGCCTTTGCGCGCCAGACCCTGCAAAATCATGTTCAGCGAATCGCTGGCGTTGTAGCTAAAGGTGAGCCGGTTGGGATCGTCGCCATTAAAAAAATCGCACAGTAACGTACGGGCGTTGTGCACAATTTCTTCCGTTTCGATGGCGGCATCAAAGCCTGATCGTCCCGGGCTGACGCCATGCCGGCGGTAAAATTGATCCATAAACTGATACACCGCTTCTGGCTTGGGAAACGAAGTTGCTGAGTTGTCGAGATAGATTAGTTTGCTCATTTTTTTATTTCATCAAAATAGTTATTGTAGTAGAATTATTTGTCGAGAACGATGGCGTCGGCCACAATCTCGGCCAGTGTTTTTATTTGAACACCCAATTTGAAGGTAACATTGATTTGCGTGAGCTGATCCACGCAATTGTGGCAGGGTGTAACTACCACCGTGGCGCCGGTAGCTTTTATCTGTTCGGCTTTGATGCGTGCAATGCTCATGCGTCGGTCGTTATATTCGCTCATGGCGAGTTGTCCGCCACCGCCGCCGCAGCAAAGGTTGTCGATGCCATGCGGATTCATTTCAACAAAACGCAAAACCGATGCTTTTAGGATTTCGCGTTGCTGCTGCACCACGCCCCCACTGCGCACCAGATTGCAGGGATCGTGCAGTGTGACCACCTCTTTGTTTTTGGATGGGTCGAGCCGGATGCGACCTTCCCGGATGTATTGCAGCATCAGCTCTATGCTGGTGATGGTTTCGAAAGGGAAAGCTTGTTGGATATAATTTGGACCCTCCCACCTGAAGGCGCGCGATCCGTGGCCACACTCGGCCAGCACCACTTTGCCGGCCTGCAACTGATGCACCTCATCCACCAGGCGCTGTGTGATGATGGCTGCCTGCTCCAGATGTCCGGAATAGTAGGCGTAGTTGGTAACATCATACATCCGCGTGCTGAGCGTCCAGCTTTCGCCGGCGGCTTCAAAAACTTTGGCCATCGCCGTAATCGACAGCGGGAAAAACTTAGGCTCGCGCGGGTTGAGCGTATAAAGAATCTCTTTGCCTGTTGCGTTAAGCGGAATTTTGGCATTGTCGTTCTCCATCTCCATCTGCAGGTCTTCTTCGAGCCACTCCAGGGTATCAGTATAGTCCTGATCGGATATGCCCATGTTGTTGCCGGTTTCGAGCGCCGCGTCCACAGTTTTTTGTAAGGTGGCGGGCACCAAATCCATGTTGGCCAGCATCTCGCGCCCTTTGCGCACCACATAGCTGATGTCGACACCAATGGAACAATGTATGGTGCAGCGGCCACACATGGTGCAGGCGCCATAGAGCAGGTCGATCATCTCGTCGATGGTGGCATCGTCCAGGTTGCGGGCGCCGGTAAGCTTCGGGAACAACTTCCCCGTGGTGGTAGCATATCGGCGATAGATGGAGGCTACCAAATCCACTTTTTTGGCGGGCACATATTTCTCGCCGGGCATTGCGCGGTAATAAATGCAACTATCGGCGCAAAGCCCGCAATGCACGCAGCTATTCATGTGCGTAATAAGTTTGGCGTCGGCCTGGGTGGTGAGCACGGCAAGGGCGGCGGCTTTTTTTTCGTCGGTGTATGTTTTCATAGGAGCAACATCTTTTGTGGTTAGCGGGGAGGCCATACGTTTCGCCTTCCAAAGAAATATCCCAACTGGTAGCGAGCCGCAAAAAAGTAAATTGCGTGTTTCAGTTTTCCTAAAGGAATGTAGAGCAATAGCAGAGCTGTGAGAACGAAATACACCGGAAATAACTGCGGCCAGAATAATACGGCAGCGGTAGCCAGTTGGAACAATGTGACGATTAGATTAGAAATATAGTCGTCGGGGTTGGAGAGTGCCCGCATCTGAGGTTTCACCATTCGCTTGACGAGAATGGCTGCACCCGAAACGGCGCCCATTATCATTATCAGCGCAAGCGGCCACATGAGCCATTGGAAGATCTCTATTCCGACAAGGAAAAGAAAAAATAAGGCGATGCCCAGAAATGTTGCAATGTGATAAAGCAACCCGCCGACGTAGGTAGGAAGATGCAGATAAGCGCTCTCTTTTCGTGTGGGGCTCATGGCGCCCACAAAGGCATACGGCATGGCAGCCGATGGTTTTCCGGTGGGCGTGGAGAAGTCGTGGTGGTTGCCCAGCCGCCACAGCCGCAGCAGATGGAGCGAAAGGCTTGTAAGGCAGAACAGCAGCGCCGCGATTGCCATCCAATGATACCAATCCATAGTTGAACGGGATTTTAGACGCAGCCGTCAGGTTTGGGAAGCCCGGCCACACGGCAGGCGCCACGCGCCGGCCCCAGCGGGAAAAGCTCATAGATTTCGCGCAGCCGCAGGCCGCTTTCTTTGCAGATGGTACGTATCATCGGCGCCATCCCTTTTTCTTCGTAGTTGGTGCGGATGATGTTGATCACCGACCAGTGTTTATCCGTCAGTTCTTCTATTCCGTCGTATTGAGCGATCGATTGCGCTACCCCGGCATCCCAAACTTCGGGATTGGCCAGGAAACCGTCGCCATCCACTTCCAGTTGACGTCCGTCGAGTTCTAAAACAGGCATATTTATTAGTGTTTTTAGTAGTATCTAAAAGTGTTCTCTTAATAAAAATCAAAATTTAAAATTCTCACCCATTTTCTCATCGCTCATCTCTCATCGCTCTACCCTCTTTCAGGACAGCGTTTCATCTGCATCAAACCGTGCAATGATCTCGTCGGGTGTGGCATCGGTGTCGGGCAGCACAAAGTCGGGGCAAAAGTTGAGCTGGCTTTTGGTGATGTAACGCGTGCAGGTGAGCCACACATCCTTTCCAGCCCGGCAATAATTGCGCAGGTATTCGTTGCGCTCGTCGGCTTTCAAATCGAAATCTGCTGCCTGCACCAGTCGGCAACTTGCATAATTTGTACAGATGTTATCGTCCATGTTTCGGTTGTTAATTTGAAGGGCGAAAATTAGTACTTTTTCATTCAGACCATCACAACAACATTTTTTGTCATCACACCTAACTATTGCGGATGAAAATTCAAAACACATTTTTTTCGAAAGTAAATGGCCCGCTAACCTTTGCATTATCAGTTTTTTAATAAATAAATAAGTACAAAGTTTAAGATGTGGTGGGATAGAAATAGTTAGGCGACGAATGATAATTTATAGAAAGTCTTAATTGGTTTCTCGGGTAATCTTCATTTTTTGCAGTCGATTTTAAAAATAAAAAAAACAGATGAAGCAATGATAACCATAAAGAGGGCGAAAAAAGCGCCGAATCCGAAGAGTTGAATCAGCATGCCGCCCAGCAACGGAAAGAGTGCCGGAAGGATGTTGCCGGCTCCCGCAAAGCCGGTATAGAGCGCGCGGTTTTCTGTTCCCGAAATCTCCAGCAGCAAGCCGTTCATGCTCATTGTGTAAAGCGAATAAACCACGCCGCCCACCACGAAAATGTATTTCATTCCATCAATTCCGGAAATTCCCCAGGCCATCACGCCAAGCAGCAGCGACAATAACACATTGCTGTACAACAACAGGTTGTATTTCAATTTTTTTGCGCCAAGCAAAACCAACAGGCTCACAAAAACAATCCCGATCACTTTGAATAAAAGGAAGTTCCCGGTGTCGCTGCTTTGAGTCTGGAAATTTTCTTTAGCATACAAAATCACGAACGGCAAAAACGAAATGGCAATGCCCTGCGTGTTGATGAAGCCAAGAAAATAAGCCAGCTTCTTGTTCGATTTCAGTTCCTGCTTCAAAACGTTCAGAAAATTTCTTACCCCCGAAATTTTCATACTGGAAGGCACCGTTTCGCTGATGCTCCAAAACCCGCCGGAGGCAACCAATAGCAGCGCTCCGCCGATGAAAAACATCAGCGCATAATTCACCGGGAAGTCTTTCCAGACCAACACCATTTTTACCAGAAAGGCTGCCCCCAAAACAATTACTCCCGAAATGATCTGATTGGACGAAAAAAACGTTTTTCGCTTTTGCGGATTTACCGATTTGCCGAGAATATCGTAATAGCTCACATTGGCAAAAGCGCCTGCCAGCGAAAACAGGGTGATAAACAAAAATACCAGCCACAGCACATAGCCGACCTGCTCACCTTTTAACAAAAAAAGCAAAACTCCCAATCCGGTCAGCGAGATAATCCGGACATTAATGCCGGCGAGTAAAAATTTCTTTTTGAACGTCTTGTTGCTGAGGTAGGGTGCAAAAAAGAGCTGTGTAAAACTTGAACCGCCCAGCATGATGGCCGTCATAATGCCGATATGCAGCGCGCCGCCGCCTGCCTCCACAAGCATGGCAGGAATGATGGTATCAACGTCCATAAAATTTTTGGCCAACGCCAGAAACCCGGCATGCCAAAGAAACGACCAGAAATTGTGGGTAGATATCTTTTTTGGTAAAGTCATAAATAGATCGCGTTTATCGGGGCGAAGATCATAAAAATTGGCTGAGCGCTCGTCGTGTGAAATAAAAATTCCTTTTCATTTTTAAAGCGGTTGACGCAATTGCAAAAACATTGTGGCTTGAATAAAAATTACCTTGCTGCTGCCAGCAAAGCGGGCAATATCATCAATAAGCCATTAGTCTAAATTGCCAAAACTTTACCGGTTTCGTCGGGTGATAGCAATTTTAAAATATTTTTGTTATCTTTTTTAATATTAAAAATAAAGCTATGAAAAAGGTATTAAGCCAGGAGATAAACGACTATGCCGAGAGGTATCGCGACTATACCGCCGCCAACCTGTCGAAACTCATCAGGATAAAATCGCTGAGTGGCCAGGAGCGTGAGGTGCAAAAGGAGCTGAAAAGACAAATGGAAGAAGCCGGTTTCGACCAGGTGCGCATCGACGGGCTGGGCAACGTGATCGGACGCATTGGCACAGGGAAAAAAATTCTCGCCATCGACGGCCACATGGATACCGTTGACATCGGCCAACTCAGCAACTGGCAGTTCGACCCGCTGGGAGGCGAAATTCGCGACGGCTATGTGCATGGCCGCGGCTCCGTAGATCAGGAAGGCGGCCCGGCAGCTTTTGTCACCGCCGGACGCATCATCAAAGACCTCAACCTGGCCGACGACCTCACCATATATTTTACGGGCACCGTGATGGAAGAAGACTGCGACGGCCTTTGCTGGAAATATCTGATAGAAGAAGAAGGCCTGAAGCCCGACTGCGTGATTGTAACCGAGCCTACCAACCTGAACATCTATCGCGGCCACCGCGGACGCATGGAGATGCATGTGCACTTTAACGGACTCTCGGCCCACGGCTCAGCGCCGGAGCGCGGCAAAAACGCCATTTATATGGCAGCACGCGTGGCGCTGGAGATTGAAAAATTGAACGAACGCCTGCCCAGCGACGACTTCCTGGGCAAGGGCAGCGTTACTATCTCCGAAATCACCAGCCAAAGCCCTTCCCTTTGCGCAGTGGCCGACTACGCCCGCATCCACCTCGACCGCAGGCTTACCACCGGCGAAACAATGGAATCGGCTGTAAAGGAAATAGAAGAGTTGATAAAAGGTTTGGATGCCCGCGTGGAAGTGCTGGAATATTCCGAAAAGGCCTGGACCGGACTGGAGTACGGGATGCAGAAATATTATCCCACCTGGACGATCGATGAAAAACATCCGGTGATAAAAACCGGCGTGCGTGTCTACGAGCAACTTTTTGGCGCAAAGCCAAAAGTCGACAAATGGACTTTCTCCACCAATGGCGTGACCATCCGCGGGATGTACGGAATACCTGTGATTGGCTTCGGCCCCGGCAACGAGGTGCTGGCGCATGCGCCCAACGAAAAAGTCCGCATCGACGACCTGGTGAAAGCCTCCGCATTTTACGCAGGCTTTGCCGCCGAGATGAACGAAGAATAAGGAATATTTTTTTTAATAAAATTCTGATTTTTCAAGGGAAAATTTCAAAATTCAAAAAACAACCACCAGTTGTCGGTGTAAACAATCACAAATTAGCAACCTCCTGATCACTAACCCTGGCCTTTAGGCCGGGGATGCAAAAAACCGCAAAATTACAGTGGGCTTTAGCCCAAATAAAATTAAACCAGCCTTCTTATGAATCTTCAACAACAAATCGATCAAGTGGCTACGATCAAAAGCCATTTGTACCAAAAGGATTTCCTGCTCACCTGGGAAAAGTCGCACGACGACCTGCTGGCAACGCTGCTTATTGCCGACATCCTGAAAAATATGCGCGCCGAAAATATTTCGCCCCGCCTCTTCGATAGCGGGCTGGCCGTCTCTATTTTCCGCGACAACTCCACACGTACGCGCTTTTCGTACGCCTCGGCTGCCAACCTGCTGGGGCTGGCCGTGCAAGATATGGACGAAACAAAATCGCAGATTGCCCACGGCGAAACCGTACGCGAAACGGCCAATATGATTTCGTTTCTGACGGATTTTATCGGCATCCGCGACGACATGTACCTGGGCGAAGGCAACAAATACATGCGCCAGGTTGGCGAAGCACTCGACGACGGCGCCGCCCGTGGCGTGCTGCCCGTGCGGCCGGGAGTCGTCAACCTGCAGTGCGACCTCGACCATCCTACCCAAACCATGGCCGACCTGCTGCATCTGAAAAATCATTTTGGATCGTTGGATAAATTACGTGGAAAAAAAATAGTAATGAGTTGGGCTTACTCTCCAAGCTACGGCAAACCACTGTCGGTGCCGCAGGGAATCATCGCGCTGATGACGCGCTTTGGCATGCATGTGGAGCTGGCACATCCCCGCGGTTACGACCTGCTGCCAGAAGTGATCGACATAGCCAAAAAAAATGCTGCCGAAAGCGGCGGCACTTTCGCCATCGGCAACGCGATGGAAGCAGCCATGCAGGATGCCGACATTGTTTATCCCAAAAGCTGGGCGCCCATCAGCGTGATGCAACAGCGCACCACCCTGCTGCACCAGAAAGATTCCGCCGGCCTGGCGCAACTCGAAAAAGAATGCCTGCTGCACAATGCTGAATTCAAAAGCTGGGAATATGATAACAAGAAAGAACAGCTTACACGCCACGGCCAGGGACTTTATATGCACTGTTTGCCGGCCGATATTTCGGGGGTTTCGTGTGCGCAGGGCGAAGTAGCCGCCGACACTTTCGAGCAATGGCGCATCACCACCTACCAGCAGGCGGGCTACAAACCCTACATCATCGCCGCCATGATGCTTGCCAACCGTTTTGAAAATCCGGCGCAGGTATTGCAAAAAATCATGGAATCGCAGCGGCGGCGGGTGAAGTATTGAGAGGAGTGGTGAGCGGTGAGTGGTGAGCGGTGAGCGGTGAGCGGTGAGCGGTGAGTGGTGAGCGGTGAGCGGTGAGCGGTGAGCGGTGAGCGGTGAGCGTAATTGGCAACGAAATTTTATCCGCATAAAATAATCCGACACAGCCAGCCCTACCTGCTACCTACTACCTACTGCCCGCTCTTTTCTGTACCATCATCAGGCCGTCGCGTATCGGGATGATCATGTTCTCCACCCGATGGTCGTGTAGCACAAATTTGTTGAAGTTGAGGATGCCCTCGGTCTCTTTGTCGGCATGGGCGGCGTGGAGCACTTTGCCATACCAGAGCACATTGTCGGCAAGCAAAATGGCACCCGCCGGAAGCTCGTCGATGAGCATCTGGTAATACGCAAGATAGTTTTCCTTGTCGGCATCGATAAACACAAGATCAAAATCTTTATCAAGGTTTTTTAAAATTTCGGTGGCGTTGCCGATATGTGTCACGATTTTGTCGTTCAGGCCGGCAGCTTCAAAATAGGGGCGCCCAATTTCCACAGACTCTTCGTTGCTGTCGATGGTATGAATTTTCCCGCCATCGGCCAGCCCCATTGCCAGGCAGATAGTTGCATAGCCTGTAAAGGTTCCGATTTCGAGAATTTTTTTGGGACGCAGCATCTGGCTAATCATGCGCAGAAACTGACCCTGCAAGTGTCCTGAAAGCATGTTAGGGTAATTGGTTTTCAACACTGATTCGCGGTAGAGCCGGCGCAGCAGTTCACTTTCAGGAGTGGTGTGCGCGGTGGCGTAATCTTCGTACGCCGGATCGGTGGTTTGGTAGGTTTGTCGTGACATGGTTTTATTATTAATAATAATGAGCTAATAAATGGTAAAGACACGGCTTGTTTTAAATTTCAAAATTAAATAACTGCCTCTCTCATTTCCTCGGGTCACCAAGTCCTTGTTCAGGCGGGTCAAATTTGGGCAAATTGCGTGTGTCGGTGCGGGCATCGACATCCTGATGGAACACCCACCGGCCGGCCACATAAACAAATGCATCAAACACATCGTAGCGCGGCAGGGCTCCGCGAAACATGCGGCCAAGCTGTGCATTATTGCCGCCCAGGCGGTTGAAAACGATCATCTGGTCGCGCTTTCGTTTTTCTCCCGGTAGCAGTTGAAGCTCATAAGCCAAATGAAAAGGCACCTGATCCGTAAAGCTGAAAAGGACGCGCTGCTGCTGCGATCCATCCTTCATCACAAATACCGGCAGGCCAAACCGGGGCGCCCCGGCGCTGTCGAACCACAAGGCTTCTATTATTCGACCGGCCAACCCTTCGGCTTCGCCATGCCAGCCTGTAAGCGTGTAAAAAGGATTTCCTTTGGGGCTGCGGCTGATCACATTGCGGTACACCGCCCCCGGCCATTGTGTATAGCCGTAACTGCTGTCGGCAGAAGCCTGCCAGGGAACGGGCTTTAGCCGGTAAATGGTATCTCTGTCGTGCGTACCAGCTTTTCTGATCATCCCGCTGTAGTGCCAGCGATGGTTGCTCAGCGGCACCACCCAGGTAAGCAGATCAAAGCTGCCGTCGTCGGGCCTAAGATGTTTTATAAAAGGAAGGCTGTCGAAGGAAAAAGCAAAAGAAGAAGGGGTGGACAAAAAATCAGTCACCAACTGCTCCAGCTCCTGATTGCACTGCAACTTCGGGCTGTCGGCGGTATCGGCATAGATAACCTGTGCCAGCTCACGCGCTTTGGCAGCGAAGACCGTGTCAGCGGGTTGTGCCGGCAGCAGCAGCGGAATTAATAGCAAAAGAACAGAAGCAGCGCAATGTTTCATAGGTTATCCATTGTCGACGATGGTTCCTATTGCAGGATCGTTGAGCACTTTGAGCAGGTTGCCGGGCGTATTCATATCAAAAACCAAAATGGGCATATTGTTTTCCTTGCAAAGCGTAAACGCCGTGAGGTCCATAATTTTAAGCTGTTTTTCGTAAGCCTCTGCAAATGTCAGCGTTTGGTATTTTATGGCTTCGGGATATTTTTCGGGATCGGCAGAGTAAATACCGTCCACCCGTGTTCCTTTCAAAATTGCATCAGCTTTCATCTCTATGGCGCGCAACGCGGAAGCCGAGTCGGTGGTGAAGAAGGGATTGCCGGTGCCACCGCTTATCAGCACCACGTAGCCAGCTTCAAGATATTCGACTACGCGCTCTCCGCTGGTCTCTTCCACAATAGGCTCGATGGCCAGCCCGCCTGTGAGCCGGCATTTCATACCGACATTTTGCAGTGCGCCATGCAGCGCCAGGCTGTTGATTACCGTGGCGAGCATGCCCATGTAGTCGCCCTGCACCCTGCCTATTCCCTCGCTCACGCCTTGTACGCCCCGATGGATGTTGCCGCCACCAATCACGATGGCGATTTGTACGCCGGTGTCAACAGCCGCTTTGATATCTTCGGCGTAAGCCATCAACCGCATGGCATCAATGCCGTATTGCCGCTTGCCCATCAGCGCTTCGCCGCTAAGTTTCAAAAGTATCCGTTTGTATTTCATATTTTGTTCAGGATTTCTTTATTAAAATGATATTACAACAAAAAACAACTCTTTGGGTGGTTTTTTGGATTACCACAAAAACGATTTTATTTTTAAAAATTATAACCCAGATTAAAATAGCCCAACAGGCGATGGTGATGATCGGAACTCATCACCGTAACTTCTATGGGGCCGATGGGGGTCCTTACACCCAGCGATAGTCCGTAGCCATTGATGGCTCTGTGTTTCACAAAAACATCCTTCATATCACCGGCGTAAAAGCCCATGTTCCATTTGGGAATGAGAAAAAAGTTGCGATAAAATTCATATTGCAGGTCGATGCGCGCCGCGAGAGTGTTTTCGGCAGCTACCTGCATAAATTCCAGTCCTACAAAAGGAAATATCCCGTTAAATTGAGTTTCGCGCAATCCGCCGAGGTACATGTTATACTGCGGCAAGGTGTTGCTGCCACCCGAAAGCTGGCTTCCTACATAAGCGCTGGTGAGCATCGACAGCTGCGGGTGCAATGTGTAGGCCTGGTTGTAGCGTACAGCAAGAAAGGTAGTGGGCGGCACATAGTTGTCGAGGCTGTCTTTCGTCTCGGAAACCAGCTTGAAGTCGGCAGCAAGTCTTAATCCTTTGGTAGGATAGGTACCACGGTTGAGGTTGTCGATCCGCAAAAAAGCAAACAAGTTAGTGTTGTATTCATAGGAGGTCTCCAGATCGATTAAAAAAACATCGGGCTTTACGCCAGAAAACTCCATCTGAATACCACCACCTACGAGCGTAAAATCAGCTACCGTAGCCTGCGAGTAGATATCGAAAAGGGCATTGGAGAAATTGAAAGTGCCAATGCGTCTTTTGTTTTCGTACAAATAGGTTTTAAAATTTTGTGCACTCAGGCGCACGCCCACTCCGGGCTTGTTGCCGCGGTGATAAAGATAGGTGGCTGCAAAGCGGTTGTTGTCGCCCAGGGCCAGATCAAACATAAGTTTGCCACCGCTGGTCAACACGTTGCGAAAGGTCATATTCATCAGAAAAGCAGCCTTAAAATCAGTGTCGTAATGCACTCCCAGCCGAAACTCGCCGCCTTCCTTTTCGTTCAGTTCAACCCTCAGCCTTTGCCCCTGGTGCTCTGTTGGCTCAAAGCGGTAACGAATCAGATTAAAATTTTGTGTTCCATACAATCTCTCCAGGCTGCGGATTACTTTTCTGGTTGAGTGTTTCTCCAGCTCCTCTACCTGCAGTACTTTGGCCACAGTAGCGGACGACATGTGGTGGGTACCTTTTATTACTACCTCGCTGATGAGGATGCTATCCACAGGAACTGCATCGAGGACGTAGTGTGGCGTCATGTCGTGATGCTGCCTGAGCGAATCGAGCAGCGCGAGAATTTCGGGCAACGCGGCGCGGGTGGCCCGCTCGCCCCGCAGAATAATGCTGTCAGCACTGGTAAAGCTCGACATACTATATTCGTCAAGATCGGGACGGATGTAGATATCTGTTTTTTCGATGTTTTTGCGCTGGAGCGGCATGCGCAGAAAACGGGTGGATTGCCCCAGTATGTCGATGATTGAATTGAGATCGTCTTTGCTTTGTGGTTTCTGGGTAACGTCGACACCAATTATTATATCGGCACCTTTTTCTAAAACTTCCTCTACCGGATAATTGTTAAAAAGGCCGCCGTCGACGAGCAGGCGTCCATCCACAAGTACCGGCGGAAATACCGACGGAATTGCCATGGTGGCGCGCAAAGCGTCAGGAAGATAACCTTGGTCGAGCGTTACGCTCTCGCCGGTTTCGATGTCGGCAGCAACGCACAAAAACGGTATGTGCAGTTGGTCGAAGCTGTGGATGTTGCAGCCCGGACTGGCATAGTATGAAATAAGATTGTAGATGGATTGTCCGGCAACAAGCCCGCGGGGAAGGGTGATTCTTTTGTCATGGAAGGGCAACGAAAAGAAATATTTATCGTCTTCGTCCTTCTCCGTCATCGAGAGGTTGCGGCGCTGGATTTTATCGCTAAGCACCGATTCCCAATCCTGCTCTTTCATAATTTTTTCGAGCGAATCAGGATGATATCCCAATGCAAAAAGGCCGCCCATGATGCCGCCCATGCTGGTGCCGCCCACATAGTCGATGGGCACACCGGCTTCTACCAGCACTTTGATGGCGCCTATGTGTGCAAACCCTTTGGCGCCGCCGCCACTCAGTACCAGCCCGATTTTGGGTCGTTCTTCAGGCACTGTTTGCGCAAGCACTGATGACCAGCCTAAAGCCACTGTCACTAAAAATATTGCTGTAATTAGGCGTTGCATGTGCGGCAGGGTGAATTTAATTCGGATTATATAGTGTCTCTCTTTAGGACGATGGGTTTTAAACAAAAAACAAATTCCAACCGTCGTTAGCCGGTGTAAACAATAACAAAGAAATTCCAAAAAACAATAAAAGCAGGATGTAAAGTCTTGCTGCTATTGTTGTAATTTTTCGGGAAACCGAATTTCTAATGATCACAAAGGTTGACGCCGGCTTGCAGGGTGTTGTTTAGCAGTTCGTTCACCAGCTCGCGCGAATCTTTTGCGGCAACGCCCACGTAAACGTTTATCTTGTTGTCGAGCAGTATTTGGATGGCACGCTGACCGATGCCGCCGGCAATTACGTCGGTTACACCCTGCTGGTGCAGCCACTGTGGAATGATGCCCGGCTCATGCGGCGGAGGCACCAGTTTTTCTTCGTTTATAATTTTGTGATCTTCGGTAGTAAAAACATTGAAAACATCGCTGTGACCAAAATGGCCACAAAGGACGCTGTCTTTTAGTGGAATTGCAATTTTCTTCATTTTTATAATTGTATTAATGATTTTGTTAAAAATTGATTTCTCAAATAAAATAGTTTGCTGATGGCTGCAAAAGTAGCGATCATTTCCCATCAGGTTTCTTTTGGACAGCTAAAATGATTGCGGGGCGAACATTACCATTTTTTACATCTTGTAGCATTTGTCAACAGCTTGCGTCATTCGACAGATAAAAATGTCAATCTTTGTAATTATTTTTCAAATCGATCTTAACTCTAAAAGTATGACAAAAAACATGTTTTTGATTTTGTTGATGTTTTTCATAACGTCAACAGCGGCCACAGCGCAAATCGACGATGCGCGGCTCATGCGCTTTCCCACCATCCACGATAATCAGGTAGTCTTTAGCTACGCCGGCGATTTATACACCGTGGATGCACAAGGCGGCATTGCCCGCAGGCTCACCAACGATGAGGGGCTGGAGCTGTTTCCGCGTTTTTCGCCCGACGGCAAAACCATTGCGTTTACCGGCCAGTACGACGGCAACACCGAAGTTTACACCATCCCTGCCGAAGGTGGCGAGCCTAAGCGAATTACCTACACGGCTACCCTCGGCCGCGACGACGTGTCGGACAGAATGGGTCCCAACAACATCGTGATGGCCTGGCGCAACAACAACACCATCGTTTATCGTTCGCGCAAAAAATCCTTCAATGATTTTGTAGGCCAGCTTTTCGAAGTAAACGTAAACGGAGGCCTCTCCACACAGCTTCCCTTACCGGCAGGTGGCTTTTGCAGCTTCTCGCCTGATGGCAATAAATTGGCCTACAACCAGGTGTTTCGCGAATTCAGAACCTGGAAATACTACCGCGGCGGCATGGCCGACGATGTGTGGATTTATGATTTTAATACCAAAACCACCACCAACATCACCAACAACCCGGCACAGGATATTTTCCCGATGTGGCACGACGACGTTATTTATTTCCTCTCCGACCGCGACCGCACCATGAATCTTTTTGCCCACAACAACACCACGGGACAAACCACCAAAATTACCAACTACGATAAGTATGATATAAAATTCCCGTCCATCGGCAACAATGCCATCGTTTACGAAAACGGCGGCTACCTTTATCGTTTTGATTTTAGTACCCAAACCACCAACAAAATAGAGGTGCAACTGATGAACGACTTTGGCGCCAGCCGTCCGCAGTGGAAAGAGGCCGGCAAAGGCATCTCTTCAGGCTCACCCTCTCCCGACGGCAAACGCGTGGCACTGGCCAGCCGCGGCGACATCTTCTCGGCGCCCGTCAAAAACGGCATCACCTACAACCTTACCAACAGCAATGGCGCGCACGACCGCGCAGTAGAGTGGTCGCCCGATGGCAAATGGATTTCCTACATCAGCGACATGAGCGGCGGCGATGAGATTTACATCCAAAAACATGACGGCTCCGAGCCACCGGTGCAGCTCACCCAAAATGCCGACACCTATAAGTTTGGCTTTTCGTGGTCGCCCGACAGCAAGAAAATAGCCTGGAGCGATCAGGAAAAACGCTTGCAGATTATCGACATCGACACAAAAAAGGTAACGCTTGTCGAAAAAATCAACGACGGCGAGTTCCGCTCTTACGCCTGGTCGCCCGACAGCAAATGGCTGGCATATGTGCGCCCAAGTTTTGAGCAGGTCAGCCGCATCTACGTTTACAATCTCGCTGATGCTACAACTACGCCGCTCACCGACGAGTGGTTCGACTCCGGTGATCCGTCCTTCAGCCCCGACGGCAAATATCTCTACTTCTCCTCTGCCCGCACATTCAATCCCACCTATAGCTGGACGGAATGGAACCACGCTTACCAGGACATGTCGAAAGTGTATCTGATGACACTGGCCAAAGATACACCGTCGCCTTTTGAACCCGAAAACGATGTGGTGGAACTTAAAGACGAAAAGGCCGCCACAACCGACAAAAAGGAAAAAGAAAACGGGAAAGATAAAAAAGAAGAGGTCAAAGAGGGTGTAAATGTAAAAATCGATTTTGATGGCATTTCTGACCGTGTGGCCGAGGTAACCTCCGATGCCGGCGCTTACTGGAACATCACTGCTGTAGATGGCGGTGTGTATTATGCACAATACAAATCGGGCAGCGGTGGCTCTACGCTGTTTTATTATGATCTGAAAGATAAAAAAGAAAATGAGCTGGGAAAAAATATGGGGTATGACCTTACGCCAAATGGCAAAAAGATGCTCATCTTCGAAAGCGGAAAACTTGCCGTAATTGATGCCCCCAAATCCAAAATCAAAATCGACGACTATATCGATGTGTCGAATATGAAAATTTGGGTTGACCCCAAAGTAGAATGGCAGCAGATATTTGATGAGTCGTGGCGCCAGATGCGCGATTTCTTCTACGATCCGGGCATGCATGGCCTCGACTGGGATCAGGTGTACCAAAAATATAATCCGCTGGTTTCTTACGTCAACAACCGCTACGACCTGAATTACGTCATCGGCGAAATGATTGGCGAGCTTAACGTGGGTCATGCCTATGTAAATGGTGGCGACCGCATCGAAGCCAAACGCATCAAAACCGGTTTGCTTGGCGCCGAACTCAGCCGCGATAAGTCAGGCTACTACCGCATAGATAAAATACTGCCAGGCGAAAACTGGAACAAATCCGTGCGCTCACCGCTTACCGAAATTGGCGTCAACATTAGCGAAGGCGACTATATCATTGCTGTCAACGGAAAAAATACCAGTGAGATGACCGACATCTACCAGGCACTCGTAGGTACCGTCGGTCAAACCGTGGAACTTACCATCAGCAAATCGCCATCCGATGCCGACACACATGGCGAATTGGTAAAACCCATCGCCGACGAAAGCCAACTGTATTATTACCAGTGGGTTCGCGACAACATCCGCAAAGTAAACGAAGCTACCGATGGCCAGGTGGGTTACCTCCACATCCCCGACATGGGACCTGAAGGCCTCAATGAGTTTGTAAAATACTTCTACCCGCAGGTGCGCAAAAAAGCGCTCATCATCGACGACCGCGGCAATGGCGGCGGCAACGTATCGCCGATGATCATCGAGCGTCTGCGCCGCGAGCTTTCGATGATGGCCATGGGCCGCAATACCATTGGCGAACCAAAGCCCGACGCCATGATGCACGGCCCCATGGTGCTGCTCATCAACCAGTACTCCGCTTCTGATGGCGACCTGTTCCCCTACCAGTTCCGCAAACACAACCTGGGCAAACTCATCGGCACCCGCACCTGGGGCGGCGTGGTAGGCATTCGTGGCAGTCTGCCTTTCATCGATGGTGCCGATCTGCGCAAACCCGAATATGCGCATTACGATGCCGAGGGCAAAAGCTTTATCATCGAAGGGTACGGAGTAGATCCCGACATTGAGGTGCGCAACGACCCGGCAAAAGAATTTGAGGGCATCGACCAGCAGCTCAACAAAGCCATCGAGGTAATCCTCGAAGAGCTGCGCAACAACCCGCAGCAGTATCCCGACGTTCCACCGTTTCCGGATAAGACCCGCTAAACCCTTAAACCCGTGCAGGGTTTCGACGCTTTCCGTACCGCCGGAGATGCCCCTAAACCCTGCAAGGGTTATTCAGGTTCTCCAGCACCGCGCTATACTCCGACTCGATCGTGCTTCCCGAATAGTTTGCAAGAAACGCGTAGAAAGGCAGCCCTGCATCAGCAACTTGCACTATTTTGTTTTTCATGTAAGGTTGCAGCAACACCGGATGGC
>Ga0265295_1000606_pt1 | contig 70857 bp, 56 predicted proteins | sample Munlansysbiofilm_FD_192503 | JGI IMG/M metagenome (GOLD analysis project Ga0265295, IMG submission 192503) | Leachate microbial communities from a municipal landfill in Southern Ontario, Canada - Methane capture system biofilm | ecosystem: Engineered > Solid waste > Landfill > Unclassified ...
CAAGGGCCTTGCCCGCCGGTACGCGGCAGGCATCGGCCGCCTCCATAAAGCGGCTGCCCAGGGCACGCATCTCGGCCTTGAGCAGCCCCACGCCGGAGGTCAGTTCGTCTGACCGCAGAGAGTTGGAGCACACCAGCTCGGCCAGATTGTCATTGACGTGTGCTGGGGAACGGTGGAGGGGCTTTTGTTCGAACAAAACCACTTCGTGCCCGCTGCGGGCCAGCCGCAGGGCACATTCACAACCAGCAAGACCACCGCCCACCAGGGCTACGGACAATTTCTGCATATGATCTCCTCTGCCCGGCAGCATCTAAAAAAAGCGTGCTTATGGCAAGCGCCGCGTAACCATGCCGATGCGGCCCTTGTCTCAGGGTGTCAAAACGCGACAGGCGCGGCGCACAGACAGATTATTTTTTCACAAGGGGGCGGGTGCTCTTCCCTTTAACAGCCAAAAAAAGTACGATAAAATGATTAGTATCATCTAGGAATATTCATGGCCAAACCAGGCAGCACATTCGCAACCGTTCTCTGCATAGCATTGTTTTTTGCAACACTGCTTGTGATCGTGCGCGAATACACCAGAGAAACGACGGGACACCTGTCGCAGGACATCACCACCCGTCTTGCCGAAGTGAGCCAACGTGCTGCTGACGAATTTGGACAGAATATTGATCTGCAGCTCAACGAGCTGCAAAGTATAGCCAGCTTCATGGCGCAGGATACCTGCACGCAGCCCAGCAAATGCCTGCAGCACTACGCCCCCCTGTTGCGCGCCGCTGGCCTGAAAAATTTTGCCCTGGTGGCGCTGGACGGCACGGGCTTCTGCTCCGAGATTGGCTCTGCCTTTGACCTTGAGCGCACCCGCAAAAAAGAGCTGTTTCTCCGCGCGCTCACCGGCACGGCGTGTTTTGGCGCCATTTCAGACGACAATGGCGCCAAGCTGGCCATAGCTGTGCCCCTGATTCGGGACGGCAAGGTTATTTCCATTCTTCTGGGTGAGTTTGAAAACAGCATCATGAAAAAAAGTCTTGTCACAAGGGCCTTTGGCGACAAGACCTGTATCATGGTTTTTGATGACAAGGGGCGCTTGCTGTTCTGGGCCGTTGCCCCTGGCTACGACATTGAGCAGACATTTCCGCAACTGGAAGAAAAGGGCCTGCCGCCCTCGCTTCAGGAGCATCTGCTGGCTGTTTTTGCAGATCCGGGCAACCGTCCCAACCGCTTCATCAGGGACGACGATCACGCCTACTACCTGACGCACATTCCCCTTGAAAAATATGGCTTGCAGGTGGTCTCCCTGCTACCGGAAGAAGTCGTGGACCATCTGGTGGACAGGCAGAACACCATCACCTCCACCCTGGCCTGGCGCATGTCTGTGCTGGCTCTTCTGGTGCTGGTTTTCATCATCACCATTCTGCAGCGCGACAACCGCACCATTCGCCAGCAGCAGGAGGACTACCGCTCCATCATCTCAAGCATTTCCGGGGGGGTCATCAAGTTCTCCGGCCTGCATGGCGCTTTTCAGTTTATCAGCCCCAATTTTCTCAAAATGCTTGGCTATCGGCCGGAAGAATTCGCGCAACGGTTTGGAGAGAATTTTGCGCTGTCCATCCACGAAGCTGACCGCGAAACTGCGCTGCGCACCATGCAGCAGCAACTGGATGCCGGCATTCCCATTGATGTGGAGTACCGTACCACCGCAAAAAACGGCAACCTTGTCTGGCTGTACCATAAAGGCTCGCTCGTGCAGCCAGGGTCGGGCCAGGCTTACATTCAGAGCATTGTTTTCGACATCACGCACAATAAGGAAACCGTTCAGGCCAAGCGCATTTCTGACGAGCGCTACCAGTTCATCCTGGAGCAGCACGACATCATCATCTTTGAGCAGAATCTTATCAGCGGGCATTTTTCCTGTTCTGCCAAATGGATCCAGACTTTTGGAAAGGTTTTCAACATCCTTGAGCCAGAAGCCGAGCCGGGGCTTATTCCCGTTCATGAGGACGACAAGGAGCTTCTTAAAGAGTTTCAAAAGAGCGTTCACAACAATCTGCGTAAAAGCAAGGTTCTTGTGGAGGTGCGCCTGCGTGACGCCAGCGGCCTGTACCACTGGTACCGCGTCGAAGCTTCAAACCTCATCAGCGCCCAGGGCAAACCCATCTATATTATTGGGATCATTACCGACATCGACAAGCAGAAACAGCTTGAACTGCGACTGCGCACGCAGGCCACGCGCGACAGCGCCACCGGCATGCACAACAAGCGCGCCACAGAGCAGGCCATCTCGCGCTTTTTGAGTTTGCACAATAATCTCGGGCCTGATGCTTTCGCCATGTTCATGATAGATTTTGACAATTTCAAAAGCATCAACGACAAGTTCGGCCATGCGGTGGGCGACAAGGCCATTTATCAGATGGCCCAGATCATACGGCGCAACTTCCGCAGCACGGACATTGTGGGCCGTGTCGGCGGCGACGAGTTCCTGGTGTTCTGCACCGAACCCATGCCCCAGCACAAGATACGTGAACGCGCCACAGTGCTTGTCGAGCAACTGCACCTGCAATGCGGCAACCATGATGATGAGGACATCGCCCTGACCGCCAGCGTGGGCATTGCCTGCGACCCCTCTGACGGGCACACCTTTACCGATTTGTACAAGCATGCCGACATGGCCACATATGAAGCCAAACGGCGCGGCCGCAACCAGTGCGTCTTTTATGCGGAACTCACCGCCAGTGAACAGCAGAGCGCCCGCGAATCCCGTCAGGCCGAGGGAAAAGAGGCGTAATACCGCCGCATGGTTCCCTGAACGCGGGCAGGCATCGCCCGGCAGACCTGCCACGCGGCGGGCCGCACTGATTCCCCCAGCCTTCCCTGATTCCCGCCGCCGCTGCCTCCCTGACTTTCTCTGACTTCCAGCCTCCCGCTGTCTTCTCTGATTTCCCAGGTTTCCAGCCTCCACCAGACTTCCCTGTCGCCCCTGAAAAACTTCCTGTAAGCTGGCGTATGGCAGATTTGCCACGCAGCGGGCCGGGGGCGGTCTACGGGCCGGGACGCGCTTGCGGCCATTAAAAGGTTGCCGCGGTAGACACGCGACATGGCGGACATATGCCCGTCGAGATAACAGTCAGACCGTCCATCTTGCAGTTGCCGACAGTGCAACAGACAGAAAGGCCCGCATGATGCGGGCCTTTCTGTTTAAAGAGTTTTAGGGGGTGGGGGCGTGGGGGAGGAGACCCTTTTGCAAAAGGGTCCCTCCCCCACAAAGCATGCCAAAATAACATGCGAACCGCCCTAATTAATCACCCCGTGTCGTCCCACAGGGCCGAACGGACGAACGGACGGACGAACGAACGGACGGGCTGTTACAGCCGTTCCACCACCTTGTCGCCCATGTTTTTGCAGCCCAGCAGTTCCTTGCCCGGCTCCATAATGTCGGCGGTGCGGAAACCGTCGGCCAGCGCCGTGCGCACGGCCTTTTCAATGTGCTCGGCTTCTTCGGGCATATCGAGGCCCAGACGCAGCATCATGGCGGCAGAGAGGATGGTGGCCAGGGGATTGGCCACATCCTGACCCGCGATGTCGGGCGCGGAGCCGTGGATGGGCTCAAACAGGCCCGGCCCGTCGGCTCCCATGGAGGCCGAGGGCAGCATGCCCAGAGAACCGGTAATGACCGAAGCTTCGTCCGAAAGGATGTCGCCAAAAATATTGCCGGTGAGGATCACGTCAAACTGCGAGGGGTCGCGCACCAGCTGCATGGCGGCATTGTCCACATACATATGGCTCAATTCCACATCCGCGTATTCGCGGTGCATCTCGATGACCACTTCCTTCCACAAACGGGAGCATTCCAGCACATTGCTCTTTTCCACCGAGCAGACCTTGTTGCGGCGTTTGCGGGCCGTTTCAAAAGCCACCCAGGCGATGCGGCGGATCTCTTCTTCGTTGTAGACCATGGTGTTATAGCCGGTGCGCAGGCCGTCGCGGCTCTCGATGCCGCGCGGTTCGCCAAAGTAGACGTCGCCCGTGAGCTCGCGCACCACCATGAGATCAAGCCCCCTGGCGGCGATATCGGGCCGCAGCAGGCAGGCCCCGGCCAGTTCGGGCAGCAGCATGGCAGGACGCAGGTTGGCGAACAGCCCCAGTTCCTTGCGAATACGCAAAAGGCCCTTTTCTGGCCGCAGTTCCGGCGTCATGTTGTCCCACTTGGGGCCGCCCACCGCGCCAAGGTACACGGCGTCAGCGGCACGGCACTTCTGCACCGTGGCTTCGGGCAGGGGATCGCCCGCGCCGTCAATGGCCGCGCCGCCGATGAGGGCGGTATCAAAGACAAACTCATGGCCGAACTTTTGGGCCGTGGCTTCCAGAACCTTGACGCCCTGAGCGATAATCTCCGGGCCGATGCCGTCACCCGGCAACAGGCAGATGGTCTTTTTCATGCAATATCCTTGTGGCAAAGTTGCAGGCCGTAGCACTTCAGCCTTTTCTGCGGCGGCTTTTTCGTGGCTGGAACCCTGCCCGAAGCCTTCTCAGGCAGGGTTTCCGATGGCGTCATCGTGCAGTGCGTCGGCCTTATGCCTGCCGCCAGATCTGTATAAGGCGCGGAAAAAGAGGGAAGATCAGGCGATCCTTTCCTTCACGTAGTTCACAAGTCCGCCCTTGTCCAGAATTCTGGACATGGAGGCAGGCAGCGGCGGACACGTAATTTCAGCGCCATTGGTGAGATCGCGGATAAGCCCTGTGGCAGCGTCAATTTCCAGTTCGTCGCCGTCGTTGATCTTGTCCACATCATCGCCCACTTCCATGAGCAGCAGGCCCATATTGAAGGAGTTGCGGTAGAAGATGCGGGCAAAGCTGTGCCCGATGACCACCGGCATGCCCGCGCCCAGGATGGCGATGGGCGCGTGCTCACGCGAGGAGCCGCAACCGAAGTTGCGTCCGGCCACCATGATGTCGCCGGGGCTTACGCGCTTGGCCCAGGATGGCTCAAGGCCGGACATGCAGTTTTCGCCAAGCTTCCGGGGATCCGTGGTCACAAGAAAGCGCGCGGGGATGATGGCATCCGTATCAATATGCTCGCCCACTTTGTGGGCCTTGCCTTTGTAGTTCATATTCCTGATCCTTCCTGTCAAAAAAACGTGACGTAGAAGAGTTTTTCTGTTTCTTGCGGGCCTGCCCTGCGACTGGCGTGGGCGACAGGCATGGGCGACAGGCGCGGGCTTGAGCCTGACGGCGTCGCCCCGCAAGGCATGCGGGAACGCCTGCCTACAGCTGCCTACAGCTGATCGGGCCCTGCCACAAAGCCGGTCACGGCCGTGGCTGCGGCCACCAGGGGGCTGGCCAGATAGACTTCCGAGTTCAGGCTGCCCATACGGCCCTTAAAGTTGCGGTTGGTAGTGGCCACCGCGCGTTCGCCGTCGCCAAGGATGCCCATGTGGCCGCCAAGGCAGGGGCCGCAGGTGCAGGGGCCCACGATGCAGCCCGCGTCCATAAAGGTCTCGATGAGGCCTTCCTTGAGGCACTGCTTCCACACTGTGGGCGTGGAGGGCAGCACTATGCAGCGCACGCTCTTGTCCACCTTGCGGCCGCGCAGAATCTCGGCGGCGTCGCGCATGTCGCTGATGCGGCCATTGGTGCAGGAACCGATGATGACCTGCTGCACGGCAGTGTTGCGCACTTCAGACACAGGCTTCACATTGGAGGGTATGTGCGGACAGGCCACCACAGGCTCCTTGCCCGTGACGTCCAGCTCCACCACGCGATCATAGTGCGCGCCGTGGTCGGCGGCCATATTGTCCATCACGCCGGGACGCTTGTGCTCGGCGCAGTAGGCGCGGGTTTTGGCGTCCACGGCAAAAAGGCCCACCTTGCCGCCCGCCTCGATGGCCATGTTGGCCATGCTCAGGCGTCCTTCGACAGAGAGGTCTTCCACCACGGAGCCGCCGAATTCCAGGGCCTTGTACAGCGCGCCGTCAACGCCGATGGCGCCGATGAGCATGAGCATAAGGTCTTTGCCGCGCAGCCACTTGGGCATATGGCCCCGGATATTCACGCGGATGGTGGGCGGAACCTTGAGCCAGGTCTCGCCGAGAGCCATGGCCGCCGCAATGTCGGTGGAGCCCATGCCGGTGGCAAAAGCCCCGATACCGCCGTACGTGCAGGTATGGCTGTCGGCCCCGATGACCAGATCGCCGGGGCCCACGAGCCCCTGTTCGGGCAAGAGGGTGTGCTCCACGCCGCAGTCACCGCCCTCATAGTAGTGAACAATGCCCTGTTCTTCGGCAAACTTGCGGCTGATCAGCACCTGATTGGCGGAATCGATATCTTTTTGCGGGGTAAAGTGATCCATGACAAGGGCAATCTTGTTGCGATCAAAAACCTTTTTCGCGCCCATGCCGCGAAAAGACTCGATGGCAAGCGGGCCGGTAATGTCATTGGCAAGCACCATGGACACGCGGCACTGAACAATCTGCCCGTCCTGCTCCACAGCTTCGTCCGTATGAGCTTGCAAAATTTTCTGCGCAAGCGTTTGAGCCATGTTGAACTCCTTTCTATCCTGAAACGGTTCCACCGATACATGTTTATAAAGGCGGCATGAAAAAGGCGCTGGCGTTTGCCCTTTCAGCCCTCCGGTAGTGCGGGTTGCACCTTTTACCGGGCGGCGGGCTTGATGATCGCGTCAGTATGACTGCAGTCGCAATGACGCGATCATGAAGGCCGCCAGCCCGGAAAAGGCCAGGGAGTCGCCGCTGCTTGAGCATGTAACACTTGAAATGCTCGTATGCGGCAGACAAAAACCTGTCTGCCCGCATTTCGCGGCCAGGATTTTCAGCAAAATCCTGGCAGAGCAGCTAACTCATTTCATTGGCAAAAGGCTCTAGCCATGCTGGCAATGCAGGCGCGGCCCATCCTCTTCCTTTTTGAAAAGATGGTTCAACGCATTGACGTAGGCTCTGGCGCTGGCCACAAAAATGTCAGGGTGCGTACCACGCCCCACTGCGCTGAATTCGCCTTCGCGCAGGCGCACGGTCACTTCGCCCAGGGCGTCCGTACCGCCGGTAACGGCGTTGATGGCATACTGCTCAAGCTGGGGTTCGCGGCCCACCATATCGGCAATGACGTTGAACAGCGCATCCACCGGCCCCACACCAAAGCCCGCGCTGCTGCTCTCGATGCCGTCAACATCCATAATAACGGCAGCCGTGGGCGGCACGCCGCCCGCGTCGGAACTCTGCACGCTCACATGCCGCAAACGGAAGCGGTCGGGCATGCGGTACACTTCTTCCTGCACAAGGGCCATGAGGTCGTCGTCGTGCAGGGTTTTCTTGCGGTCGGCCAACTGCTTCACAGCTTCAAACACGAGATTGAGCTGCTCGTCGTCCAGCGTATAACCCATATTTTCGAACTTGTTGCGCACGGCATTGCGGCCCGAATGCTTGCCGATGACAAGATTGCTCTCGGTGCGGCCCACGGACTGCGGCGTCATGATTTCATACGTCTCGCGATTCTTGAGCATGCCGTCCTGATGGATGCCCGATTCGTGCGCAAAGGCGTTGGCCCCAACAATGGCCTTGTTGGTGGGAATGGGCTGGCCGATGGTCATGGAAAGCAGGCGGCACGAGGGGTAAAGCTGCTCGGTGACGATATTGTGCTCCAGGCCAAAGAAGTCTTTGCGTACGCTCAGGTTCATGACCACCTCTTCAAGGGAGGTGTTGCCAGCGCGCTCGCCAATGCCATTGAGGGTCACCTCGACCTGACGCACGCCAACCCTGAGCGCAGCCAGGGTGTTGGCCACGCCAAGGCCCAGGTCATTGTGGCAGTGCACGCTGAAGACGGCCTTGTCGCTGTTGGGCGTGTTGCGGATCACATGATCGATAAGGGCCGCATATTCGGCTGGCTGCGCGTAGCCCACGGTGTCGGGGAGATTGATCGTGGTGGCTCCGGCATTGATGGCGGCCTCCACGACGCGGCAGACAAATTCCGACTCGGAACGCGAAAAGTCCTCGCAGGAAAATTCCACATTGCTGGTGTGCTGCGCGCAGCGTTTGACTCCGTCCACAGCCATTTTCAGCACTTCGGCGGGGTCTTTGCGCAGCTTGTGCTGCATGTGCAAGGGAGAAGTGGAAAGAAAGATGTGGATGCGCGGGTTCTTGGCGACCTTGATGGCGTCCCAGCAGCGGTCGATATCGCCAGCCACGCAGCGGGCAAGCCCGGCCACCTGGATGTCGCCGGCCTGGGCCGCGATGCGCTGTACGGATTCAAAATCGCCGGGGCTGGAGGCGGGAAAGCCCGCTTCCATAATGTCCACGCCAAGCACCTCAAGCTGATGGGCCAGACGCAACTTTTCCTGCAGGTTCATGGTTGCGCCGGGCGACTGTTCGCCGTCGCGCAAGGTGGTATCGAAAAAAAAGACGCGGTTATTCATGACAATACTCCTCTGGATATGGCAAGTTTATATATTCTTGCATAACGGCCACCGTTCAGGGCGGCGGTCAGGGGAGCGTCATTCCGCCCAAAGGGCGGCGAACCGTTACGCAACCTTAATCGCTCTGGGGCGATAGGGCGCGTAGTAGCTGACGGTCGCGGCGGGGAAGGATGACAAAGGTGTAAAGGATGCCACCGGCGATGTACACGGCACAGAGCACGAAGCCCATGACGCGCGGAAAGGACACGACGGAGGACAAGATAAGCAGGAACACCAGCATGGTGCGTATGGGATGCGCGCGAAGGAAGTCATACTCCTTGAAGGAGAAATACCGCACGCGGCTCACCATCAACACGCCCACGCCCACGGCCAGCAAAAGGGCCAGGTAGGGTTTGATGGGCTGAAAACCATCGGGAAACATGCTGGCAAAAAACACAAAGGTCACAATGGTGCAGCCGCCCGCCGGAATGGGCAGACCGATAAAGAAACGCTTGCCCGTGGCGGCAGTGCTGACATTGAAACGCGCCAGCCGCAAGGCTCCGCAGGCGGCGTAGATAAAGGCCGCCGCAATGCCCATGCGGTTGAAGTCGTGCAGTTCCCACTGCCAGAGCAGCATGGCCGGGGCAAGCCCAAAGGCCACCAGATCGGCGAGGGAGTCGTACTGAACACCAAACTCGCTGGCCGTATTGGTGAGACGGGCCACCTTTCCGTCCAGGCCGTCCATAACCGCAGAGAGCAGTATGGCCATGCAGGCGGACTCAAAACGCCCCTGCCCTGCCCATACCATAGACAAAAAGCCAAGAAACATGCTCAACGTCGTGATCATGTTCGGCAGGAGGTATACTCCCTTGCGTGGCTTTTTACTTTCTGTGGTCATTCTTCACCATTACTGCGCTGAATCTTTCCTGCAGCGGAGCGTAAAAAACTATTCCTGTCCCGCTCGGGCAACAATGCACTGCCCGGCAAAGACCTGCTGGCCCAACTGCGCAGCAGCAACATACCCTTCAGGCATGTAAAGGTCAACTCGAGAACCAAAACGTATCATGCCATAGCGCTGCCCGCGTTCAAGAACGTCGCCTATATCCGTGCGGCAGACTATGCGGCGGGCCACAAGCCCCGCAATCTGAACCATGGTCCACTGCTTTCCGCCATCGTCGCGCAGGCTGTAGGCGCAGCGTTCGTTGTCCGTGGCGGCCTTGTCAAAGGCCGCGTTGACGAACGCGCCGGGGAAATAGCGTATATCTTCCACCGTGCAGGCCACCGGCGAGCGGTTCACGTGCACGCTGAACACATTCATAAAGATGCTGATGCACAGGCGCTTTTCACCGCTGAAGGGATCGGGTTTTTCCTCGATGCGAATAACCTTGCCGTCAGCGGGGCTTATGGCCAGACCCGGCCCCTGCGGGGTCACACGCTCGGGATCGCGAAAAAAATGCATGCTGAACCAGCACAGGGCCAGAAAAACCAGAGCAAGAGGCCACCAGCCCAGGGCGGCGAACACAAGAGCCGAAAAGCCCGTAAGCCCGATGCAGGGCCATCCTTCAGGGGTAATGCCGCAATGGGCGGTTCGCATGGCTGCTCCAGTTCGTAATGCGCGGCTGGCCGCGCTGTTGCGTAATCAAGGCGGTAGCATAGTCCCACATGCGCCGCATGGCAAGCACAAGCATGCGGCCCGGCCCGAAAAAACCTCCCCTTGCCGTATGTCCGGCGCGGGATTATACTGTAAGCATGAGCAGCGCGTTCGCCCCTCGTTTGAAGCTTTACACCTTGCTGTGCAGTCTTGCCCTTGCAGGCCTGCTGGCGGGGTGCGGCCCCAAGGACATCGGCGAGGGCACATCTGCTGCCAGTGAAACGCCCCCTCTGGGCGTAAACGCCGAAGACCAGATGCGCTACCCCATCACGGGCACCAACAGGACACAACAGTTGCTCTACCTGCAAAACAGGCCCGATATCATGGCCAACACGCAACAATGGCGTTTGCGGCAGTTCAACGCGATTCACGGTCTGGACAAGGACGTCAGCCCTGAAGATCCGGCCTACAGGGCCGTGCCCAAACAACGCAGTCCTTTCAAGCAGTAGCAGCCATCTATGGATCCCATTACACATGCCGCCAGCGGCGCTGTAGCCATGCTGTCCCTGCCGAACCGGCCCGCCACACGGTGGGCCGTGCTGCTGGCCGCCATCGCTTCTGCCTCCCCCGATATTGACGTGGCCCTTTGCCACACCCCCCTTGAATTTCTGCTCCTGCACCGGGGCATCACCCACTCACTGGCGGCGGCCCCGCTGCTGGGCCTGCTGCTGGCGCTGCTGGCGCGCCCTTTGTGGAAATCCTCCACGCCGGGGCACTGGAACTTCCCCAGGGTCTGGCTGTTCATGATCGGCATGGTGCTGCTGCACATCTGGCTGGATGTCATCACCACCTACGGCACCATGATATACCTGCCCTTTTCCCACGAAAGGGTGCGGCTTAACGCCGTGTATATCATTGATCTTTTGCTGACCCTGCCCCTGCTCTGGGCCGTGCTGCGCTGGCGGGCCAAGCGGGGACTCATGCGCCTGGGCCTGGCCTGGGTTTTTGTGTATCCGGCGCTGTGTATTTCTCTCAATGCCTGGCATACGGCCCAGACCCAGGATCGCCTGACCGCTGAAGCCCAAACCACGCGGCAAACCACGCGGCAGACGGTACGGCAGGTTGTGCTGCTGCCCGACGCCTTTGGCCCCCTGTTCTGGCGCGTCCTGTACGAAACGGACGGGCCCGACGGCAGGATCGTCCACAGTCAGGGACTCAACGCCCTGGGCCAGCCCCGCACAGCACCGTCGTCCCACAGGGCCGCGCCGCCGGAACTTCTGGCGGAACTGGCCCGGCAGTCCGTGGCGGCTGACGCCTTTTTCAACTTCACCCTGCTGCCGGTCATAAGCCCGCTGGCAAATGACTTTACACCAGTGGAAGCCCATGCGGCAGAAGCCCATGCGGCGGCAGGGGACGGCCCTTCCGCCCAGGCCACGCCGACAGCCCCGGCGGGCACGGCAGGCGACCGCCCGGCCGCCCAAACGCGCCCCACCTACGCGCTGTTTAACGACCTGCGCTTTGGCAGCGATCTCGCCTTGGTGCGCGCCATCATTGCCCACCGTCCCAATGCCGACGTTCCTTTTAAATATATGGTGGAACTGGATCTCGCCGATCCGGGCCAATCCGTAGCCCTTGTGAATGAGGGCAAAAATCCGGGCGACGTGCGGCTTGTGCGCGAGCGCCTGCGCTTTTCTGACAGCGGCAAGGACTCGCACTGGCAAAAGCCGAGGCTGCCTTCTCCGCCCCCGTTCCGTGACTGGATCATGGGGCTGCGCTAATATTTTGTCCGGCGGGCGGCCTGCTGCCGCGCCATAACACCCCGGCGCGCGCGCAGCCGGATGGCCCATGCCGGAATAACTCCAGAACTGTCGAGGATTGCTATGGATACCAACTTTTCGCATCTGGACGGACAGGGCAACGTGACCATGGTGGATGTGGGGCACAAGGCCGCCACCGAACGCGTCGCCATTGCCGAGGCTGTTGTGGAGCTGAGCCCGGCCACCCTCGAACTGCTGCTCAAGGTGGCCTTGCCCAAGGGCGATGTGCTGACCTGCGCCAAGATCGGCGGCATCATGGCCGCCAAGCGGGTTGGGGAGCTTATCCCCCTGTGCCATCCGCTCAACCTCAGCTTTGCCGACATACGCTTTGATGTGAGCCAGATGCCGCCGCGCATCCGCATTGAGGCTGAAACCCGCACCGTCAGCAACACCGGCGTGGAGATGGAAGCCATTGTGGCCGCGCAAACCGCTGCCGCCGTTATTTATGATATGTGCAAAGCCGTGCAGCGCGATATAGTTATCAGCCGGGTGCGCCTGCTGCACAAGCGCGGCGGCAAAAGCGGCGAATTCAACGCACTGGACATGGACTAATGACCCTGCCTCATATCGACCCCGTTGCCCTCAGTTTCGGCAACCTTCAGTTGCGCTGGTACGGCCTCATGTATCTTGCGGGCTTTGGTCTGGGCTGGTGGCTGGGGCGCTGGCGCGCATCCCGTCCCAATTCCGGCTGGCGCGCTGCCGACGTGGACGACCTGCTGACCTGCGTCATGATCGGCATCATTCTGGGCGGCCGCCTGGGCTATGTGCTGTTCTACGACCTGCCCGTCTACGTATCCGATCCTATGGAGATACTGCGCATCTGGAACGGGGGCATGTCCTTTCACGGCGGCCTGCTCGGCGTTCTTGGCGCTTTCTGGTACTTTGCGCATACCCGCCATCGCTCGTTTCTCGACATCTCGGACCTGGTGGCCCCGCTGGTGCCCCCGGGCCTGTTCTTTGGCCGTATGGGCAACTATATCAACGGCGAGCTCTGGGGCAAGGTCACGGACAGCCCTTGGGGCGTGGTTTTTCCCGGCGGCGGCCCCTATCCCAGGCATCCCAGCCAGTTGTACGAAGGGCTGCTGGAAGGCCTGGTTCTTTTTACCGTGGTCTGGATTTATTCGCTGAAACCGCGCAAACGCGGGGCCGTTTCGGGCCTGTTCGCCCTTGGCTACGGCGTGTTCCGCTTTACGGTGGAATTTGTGCGCGTGCCTGACGCCCAGCTGGGCTACCTGGCTTTTGGCTGGCTGACCATGGGGCAATTGCTCTGCCTTCCGCTCATAGCCGTGGGTTTGTGGCTGCTTTGCCGTCAGGCCCCCATAATGCAGCCCGACATTCGTGTGGAGCTGAACCGCCCGGACGGGCCAAATTCCGGGCAAGGTTCTGGGTCAAATTCCGGGCCAAACTCCGGCAAGGGCAAATCCACCAAAGGCGGAAAAAGCAGGCCCAAAAAGTAGCCGCCCCGCAGCGGCGGGAACAACCGCCTGAAAGCGTGTAAATAAAGATTTACGCAGGCCAGTAAAAATTACTCATGCCCATGTGGCCGGTGCAAATACGCCGCTGCATGGGCATCAACGGGCTAAAACGCGCCCGGCGGGTTTGTGAGCAACCACGCAGGTTGACACTTGCCCGCTTTTTTGTGAAGCTGACCGCCGTTTATCCCAAACATTTTTTACGGAGATCTCATGGCTAAAGAAGGTTCCATAGAAGTTGACGGCGTGGTGCAGGAAGCCCTGCCCAATGCCATGTTCCGCGTGGAGCTGGAAAACGGCCACGAAGTGCTGGCCCATATTTCCGGCAAAATGCGCAAATTCTACATCCGCATCCTTCCCGGCGACCGTGTAAAGGTTGAGCTTTCGCCTTACGACCTCACTCGCGGACGCATCACCTACCGCATGAAGTAGCAGCGGGCGCGGCGGCTTTTCTACCGCCACCTGACGTGGCTGAACCGCCCGTGGCCGCGCCCCCTCTTCCCTTTCGCAGCCAGTCGGCTGCCTTTGCTTTACGAAAGCCCCATCCAGGCCAGAACGCTCAGGCACAGCAAGGCCCACAGCCCGGCGACAACGTCGTCTATCATGACGCCGTAGCCTGCGGGCAACCAGTTTTCCGAGGCCTTGACCGGCCAGGGCTTGGCGATGTCAAAGATGCGAAAAAGCACAAAGGCCGCCAGCACCAGTAAAAAGCTGGGCTGGGGAAAAGGCAGCAGCACCAGCCATACGCCCACCAGTTCGTCAATGACGACCTCGCCGGGATCTTTGCGCCCCAGCAGCGTTTCCGCTCTGGTCGCGGCCACGGCCCCAAGAAAGAACAGCACGACCAGCACGGCCAGCCGCAGCCAGAAATGCAGCGGCAAAAAAATGTACGGGGCCAGCAGACAGGCCATGGCCGTGCCCCAGGTGCCGGGAGCCTTGGGGTCCAGTCCGGCCACGCCGAGGCGGCAGAAATACAGGGTGATTTGATCCATCAGGCGCATATATCCTCCAGACTGGCACGGGGCAGGTTGCAACTGCCGCGCGACCGGGCAGGCAATTGTCGCATGCCGCACAGGGCATGCCTTTGCAGTCTATCCATTTTTTTTGCGCAAGACCAGAACGGAACCATGCGGAATACTGCGCAATGAGATCGGCGTTCTCCTTCCGGTCGCGACAGTATTCCCGCGCATTGCCTAAGGAAACGCTGATTTATTCCGTTTGGCGGCGTTGCTTCCCTTTTTTTGAAACAGTCGAGGACGGAAGAGTCCGCTCCTGCTTCAAAAAAGATCGCGCCTTGCCAAACGAAATAACTGCGCGCTTCCAAGAGGCTCTTTAATCAGTGCTTCCCTAAGAAAGCCCTTTGCCGTATAGGCAAGAAATGGACAAAAACCGCAGCGAACTTTTTGGCCACTTCAGCTATGACGATGACCTCACCTATGAGGATCTGCTGGAAGTGGAGGAAGCTCTCACTGCCGCAATGACAAATTTGCTGCTGCGTGCGGGAGCCAGCCACCTGGATTTCACGCCGCAGGGCGACGCGCTCATGTTTCAGTGTGTTTTTGAGGCGCACAAGCTCTACATATACCGCAAAATCGCCTTCGAAACAGCGACCCTTCTGCCGGAAGGGGTGCGGGGACGCTTGTTGTGTCTGGACAAGGACTTCAATTCCCTGCATATATACTGGCTGCGCACGGGACAATGGCAGGAAGAGGAACGCTCCGTTCCCTTTGAGCCACCGCAGGGGCTTAAAACCTGGAAAACAGGCGGAGCCGCCGACATGTCGGCCCCCCCGGCCAGCCCCCTACCCCGCGATAAAGAATAACTGCCCACAGGCAGCCGCTTGCAAGATCACATCTGCCCGGATGGTGGAATGGTAGACACAAGGGACTTAAAATCCCTGGGCCGCGAGGCTGTGCGGGTTCAAGTCCCGCTCCGGGTACCAAGCAATATCAAAGAAATTCCCGGATTCGTCGTTTTGACGAATCCGGGAATTTGATTTTTTGCCCCAAACTTGCTCCCCTCGAAAACAGCAAGGAGACTGGCATGTCCATTTTGGATTGGGAAAACTGGGTGGCCATTGATTGGGAAAGTGGGTGCAAAATTGGTGAAAAGGTGATTGTGGACATTAAAACCCCTCAAGCTTTAGTTCAAGTAACCTTACCCCTCTGCATATACCACTTGTAAGTTAGTAGTTTTCGATGGGTTGCTGGTTATACTTTTTGCACGAAACTCTTCCGTCGTCAGCCAGGGCTTCCAGCTTGGCGCGGATTTGCACTTTCAATTGCGAAAAGGCCGGATCATCGGGATCTCGCGGGCGGGGCGCTGCAACCGTCCACGTGTCCACAATACCGCGTCCAGTTCCCATAAGGTGTATGGTGTCCGCCAGCAGGCAGACTTCCGAAACGTCATGCGTGACCAGCAGCACCGTAACACCGGTCTGGATTTGCAGATCCGCCAGCAGGCGCTGCATGCGCGAGCGTGTAATGGCGTCCAGGGCGGCAAAGGGTTCGTCAAGAAGCAAAAGCTTTGGGCGAAGCACCAGTGTGCGCGCCAATGCGACACGTTGCCGCATCCCTCCTGAAAGTTCCGAAGGCAAGGCATTGGCCCATGGCTCCAGCCCTACCTGCATCAGTATGTGCCGCACCCGCTCCTGCCGCAACGCAGGAGCCATCCCCGCAGTTTTCAGGCCAAACTCCACATTTTCCCTGACATTCAGCCATGGCAACAGCGCGTCGTCCTGAAATACCATAACCCTGTCTGGGCCGGGTTCACCACAGGGGGTTCCCTCAAGCAGCATGGCCCCGGCGTCCATCGGCACAAACCCTGCCACCACATGCAGAAACGTGCTTTTTCCGCAGCCGCTGGCCCCGATGAGCGCAGTTATGGAGCCTTGCCCAAGCGTTATGTCAATGCCGGGCAAAACTGTATGCGGGCCATAACTTTTCCGCAGGCCCCGGCAACAGAAATATTCCTTCATCGCGCCACACCCGGCAGTCTGGATAAAAACCGGACAAGCAGGCCGTCACAAATGCCCCCCAGCACGGCTATGAGCACAATGCCGCTCAAAAGCACGTCCACACGGCCATTCATGCGGGCATCCATAATAAGCGCGCCCAGGCCGTCCGGCACTCCGGTAAGTTCCCCCAGCACCAGATAGGCGAAACTCATGCCAAGCGCCACCCGCAAACCAGCGCATATCTGCGGCATGCTCCACGGCAGGATCATCTTGGCAAAGAGCTTCACGCGTGAAAGACCGAGCATGCGGCCCGCATTGATCAGGTTTTGCGGCACAGACGCGGCCGCAGCTGCGGCACTGAAATATATCGGAAAAAACCCCGCCAGAGCGATAAGACTGACGGTAGTCATAAAGCCCACTCCCAGCCAGATGAGCGCCAATGGCAGCCAGCTTATGCCGGGAACGGACTTGACGCCGTTGATGGAAAAAGACAGCAGGCGCGCTATGGTTGCGCTTCTGCCCGACCACAGCCCTAAAACCAGACCGGGTACGGCAGCCAGTGTGAATCCACAGGCAACACGCCACAAACTTGCGGCAGCGTCGCTCCAAAAGCGTCCGCCGTACGGAACGGATGTATTTCCCGCCACATATGCGAACATGGTGCGCGCCACCCCCGCAGGTGAAGGCAACAGCCATTCCGGTGTCAATCGAAATGCCGTGGCTCCCCACCATAACGCCAGCAACAGAAGCGGAAGGCACCAGGGCAGGATTCGCGCCCCCCTGCCATCACTCATGATTGGCAGAATCAGCCCGCAGGGCATCCACAAAGCTGCGGTCAACAAGCTTGGCGTAATCCGGTTCCTGGGCAATGATGCCGAGGCTTTTCATGCGCGCGCCCAATGCCGCCAACTGGCGCATGAACGCATCGTCCATGTCCCAAACCAGTTCGATATTGCCGGCAGAGGCTTCAAGCAGTGCCCTGTCGACGCCGAACAGACTGGCTGCCGTATCCAGCCAGAGTTTTTTGTCCGCAGCCAAAGCCTGAGTGGCGGCCTTGTGCGCGGCCACCATCCGCAGGGCCTTGTCCGGGTGCGCCTGTATAAAGTCTTCGCGCATGAGCATGCCGCTGTTGATGGTCCCTATGCTGTCGCCGTAGTAGGGATAGGCCAGAATGCGCCCGTATCCCTGCATAACGGCCTGCGTGGGAAAGGGCTCGCCAGATAAAAAGGCGTCCACATTCCCCTTGGCAAGAGCAGTGCCCATATCAAAAAAATCAATGCGCATGAGCGTGACGTCGCGATCAGGGTCAATACCTTCACGGTGCAGCACTTCACGCAGCAAAATTTCGTGCATTGTACCGGGAACGTAGGCGATGCGCTTGCCCTTGAGATCGCTGGCGCTTTTTATAGGCCCATCCTTGGCCACCACAAGCGCCGAGCACTTGTTGCCCAGCGTTGCCACAAGCTTAACAGGCTCACCCCGTGAAGCGGCCTGAATGGCCAGCGCCAGCGTAGTGCCCGTCATGTCGAGACTGCCCGCGAGCAGTGCGGACTTTTGATCGGCAGGATTGGTGAAGGGGCGCACTTCAACCTTGAGTCCGGGATTCGTCGCCGACGCATATTTTTCATACAAAAAGGGCTGTATAGTCTGCGCGGTCTTCCATGTGCCAACATGCCAGACTTCGCCTGCCACGGACAAGCCTGCAGCCATCAGAATCAAAATTCCGCTGGCGCACATAAGCGTCAGAACAGAAAAAATGCCGCGAAGGCTTGCGCCTGTTGCCATTTTTCTCCTTGCTGCCACGTTGTCCCCTCCTCTTAATAAAACGTCCCAGAGGTTCACCGCTAGAAGCGCACACCCAGATATCAATCCAACCGCAAGCTTCTGGTAGCAACCAGCCTCAAGAGTGTGCGCACGATGTTCTTACTAGTTGACCTAGTCTACTATGGAAATTAAGAAACCCCACTTCAAGGGGCATGTCAACTTCCCTTTGCACAAATAGACCTCAGCTATCACTGTTGAATGGTGAAATGGGAAGACGTGAGCCCACATCTTCTGGCACCCGCCTGACCGCAACAGGTCCGACAGGGCTTAGAAAAAACGCCGCTGATGCATGGAAAGGCAAGCAGATAGAGCTTGCTTACGGGCATTTCAGCAACAATATATAGAGCAGCGTCATTTAAAAATGCCAGATGCTTTAGGGAGTTCCTCCATATAAAAAAAGCAGCCCCTTGCATCACGGCAATGTACTTTTACACACGCCGCAATAAAGGGGCTGCTCTGCACAACCACTCAAAAAACGCAGAGACTGAAACTCTCCACAGCCCTAGCCAGCTTACGCCCCTGCGGGCACAACTGCCTCCCTTAGTAGTCCGCGCCAGCCTCTCTTCCAACGGGCAGCACGAGCATCTCGTCACCTGGCCGCACAAGCCCGCCGTGCAGAACCTTGGCGAACACGCCCTGCCGGGGCATGATGCAATCCCCCATGGTGTGAAATATCTGGCAGTGGCTGTGGCATTCCTTGCCTATCTGCGACACTTCCATAAGAACCTCGTTACAGGACAGGCGCGTGCCCACGGGCAGGGCCGCGAAGTCGATGCCGTCCACAATCAGGTTCTCGCCAAAACAGCCGTGCGAAACAATGGCTCCCCTGGCCTTGAAATCCTCAATAGCCTGCCAGGACAGCAGACTGACCTGACGGTGCCACTTGCCGGCATGCGCGTCGCCCTCAATGCCGTGCTCCACCACCAGGGTGGCTGACGGAACGGTCTTTTTGGCAGTGCCTTTTTTTGCGCTGGTGCAGATGGCCCGAATAACTCCCATGCCAATTCCCATGTCAATTCCCATGTCGGTTTCCATACTAAATTCCTATGTTTTCAGACTGTTTGCCTGTCATAAACCTTGCCAAGCCGTAGACTGCCCGTATGCGGGCAGTGCGGACTTTTCGCCGGGATGCACTTCTATGGCAGAATAGTTACCTCTAACCTGACATATCCGCAACAGTCGTGGCCCCGCGCGCGGGATTTTCGGCCTACGCGCTTACGCATAAATCGGGGCGAAAATGGTCATGGCCCGCGTGCGGAATTTCCGGCGCATGCACGAACACAGGCGGTTGGCCCATATCTGCACATGCCGTCGTTGAATGTCCGGCGCGAGCGCCGCATCGCCAGGGGCTCGTCATAGCGCAAGTATGGGCAAGTCACGCCAAACACTGCGGATTGTCCGAATAAAATGCGAAAAAGGACAAAAAATTGTTGACGGGCGGGTAAGGAGTGGCTATATAAGCCTCTGCCTCATGTAGGAGCGTAGCTCAGGTGGCTAGAGCACTTCCTTGACACGGAAGGGGTCAACAGTTCAAGTCTGTTCGTTCCTACCAAAAGAAACTTTGGGGTTGATTCCCCTTAACGGCGGACGGCCTTGGCCCCGCCCATAGCACAGGTTATCGAAAGATGGCCGAATGACCGGTATCGGCGCAGTGGGGAGGTTTACCTCCCCATTTTGTTTTGGCTTTTCGTCTGGCCGGACAGCGCCCTCGGCGACGCTAAGGAGTTTTTCATGGAAGTCCGTGTGGAAGGGCAAATGGTTGAGGGGCAGGCTGGCGACAGTGTGGCCTCCGTGCTCCAGAAAGCCTTGAGCGGCAAAAAGTTCAAGGCCGTTGTGGCTGCCCGCGCGCTTGGCGGCGCTGAGGGCCTGCTTGATCTTTCTTCTCCGGTTCCCGCCGGGTGTGATGGCCTTGAGCCCGTGTACGCCGATTCGGCCGAGGGCTTGCAGATGATCCGCCACTCCACCGCGCACGTCATGGCCGCGGCGGTAAAAAAACTCTTCCCCGCTGCCAGGGTCACTATCGGGCCTTCCATTGATACCGGCTTTTACTACGACTTTGACGTTGAAAAGCCCTTCTCCACTGAAGATTTTCCCGCCATTGAAGCTGAAATGCAGCGCATTGCCAATGCGCGCGAGCCTTTCAGCCATGAAGTGCTGTCCAAGGCCGATGCCGTGGCGCGCTTCAAGTCAATGGCCGAGGACTATAAGGTTGAAATCATTGAAAGCATCGACGCCGACACGGTGTCGGTCTATACCTGCGGTGATTTTGCAGACCTGTGCCGTGGCCCGCACGTGCCGCACACGGGCTTTGCCAAAGCCTCCAAGCTCATGAGCGTGGCTGGCGCCTACTGGCGCGGCGACGAAAAAAACCGCATGCTGTCGCGCATTTACGGCACGGCCTTTGCGGACGAAAAAGCCCTTGCCGCGTACCTGAAGATGATGGAAGAAGCCAAACGCCGCGACCACCGCAAGCTGGGACGCGAACTTTCGCTCTTCACCTTCAAGGAAGACGTGGCCCCCGGCATGGTGTTCTGGCTGCCCAAGGGCATGCTCATTCGCACCATTCTTGAGGACTTCTGGCGCAAGGAACACCTCAAGCGTGGGTACGACATCGTGCAGGGCCCGCAGCTTCTGCGCGTGGAAACGTGGCAGAAGTCCGGCCACTACGACCACTACCGCGAGAACATGTACTTCACCCAGATTGAGGAAGACGCCTACGGCGTCAAGCCCATGAACTGCATTGCGCACATGCTCATTTACGGCAACGAGTTGCACAGTTACCGCGACCTGCCGCAGCGCTATTTCGAGCTTGGCGTTGTACACCGCCACGAAAAAAGCGGCGTGCTGCACGGGCTTTTGCGCGTGCGCCAGTTCACCCAGGACGACGCCCACATCATCTGCGCGCCGGAACAGCTTGAAGGCGAAATCCTTGAAGTAATTCACCTTATCCGCGACCTCATGCACCTTTTCGGCTTTGAGTACAAGGTGGCTGTGTCCACCCGGCCCGAGAGCAGCATAGGCACGGATGAAGCGTGGGAGATGGCCACCAGCGCCCTTGTGCAGGCTGTGGAAAAAGCCGGTCTGCCCTACACCATCAATGAGGGTGACGGCGCGTTTTACGGCCCGAAAATCGACGTGCGCCTGCTGGACTGCATTGGCCGCGAATGGCAATGTTCTACCATACAGGTGGACTTCACCCTGCCCGAGCGTTTCGACCTCACCTATGTGGGTCAGGACGGCGAGCGCCATCGTCCGGTCATGGTACACCGGGCCATCATGGGTTCGCTTGAGCGCTTTATCGGCATCCTGGTGGAGAATTTTGCCGGAGCCCTGCCCACATGGCTCGCCCCGGAGCAGGCCCGCCTGCTCACGGTCACCGATGCCGGCGACGAAGCCGCCGCCAGCATGCGTGACGAACTCAAAGCTCTGGGCATCCGTGCCCAGGCAGACACGCGCAATGAGAAACTGGGTTTCAAGGTGCGTGAGGCGCAACTGGCAAAAGTGCCGTACATTCTTGTTGTAGGAGAAAAAGAAGTGCAGGCGGGCGGCGCAAATGTGCGCCTGCGCAACGGTGATAACCTGGGGCTCAAGTCTGTGGCTGAAATCGCCGCGCTTATTCGCGCAGACGCCGAAGAGCCTTTCAAAAAAGGAGGGATGCGCTATAGCTTCGCCTAATATGAGATTCCGCCGCGACATGCCGCAAGACAGCGTGCGTCGCAACGAGATGATCCGCGCCCGTGAAGTGCGCGTGATCGCTGCCGATGGCGAGCAGCTTGGTATCTTGCAGCGTAATGAGGCCATTGCCCTGGCTAAAGAAGCGGGCATGGACCTCGTTGAAGTTTCTTCCAACTCGGAGCCGCCTGTTTGCCGCGTCATGGACTACGGCAAATTCAAGTACGAGCAGCAGAAGAAAAAGCAGGAAGCCAAAAAGAACCAGACCGTGGTGCAGATCAAGGAAATCAAGGTTCGCCCCAAAACGGACGACCACGATTACGAAACCAAGGTCCGCCACATCCGTCGCTTTCTTGAAGACGGTGACCGCTGTAAAATAACGGTATTCTTCAGGGGCCGCGAAATTGTCCACAAGGATCGCGGCATGTCCATTCTGGAACGGGTGGTTCAGGACCTGGCAGACATCGCCAAGGTTGATCAGGAACCCCGCTCCGAAGGCCGTACCCTGCAAATGATGCTGGTGCCCAAAAAGTAGCTTTTGCTGCCGGGGCATCCGACATTATCGCTTGCGCCCTGAGGCGCTTTGGGGCATTATGCCCTTCCCCTGGTGCGTCCTGTGACATGCCGGGTATATGCTTTCGTTAAGGAGTACGCCATGCCCAAGATTAAAACCAGGCGTTCCGCCGCCAAGCGTTTTTCGCAGACTGGCAGCGGCAAGTTCAAGCGTCGTCGCCAGAACCTGCGCCACATTCTCACCAAGAAGGCCGCCAGCCGCAAAATGCGTCTTGGTCAGTCCACCACCGTGGATCAGACCAATGAAAAAGCAGTGCGCCGTATGCTGCCCAACGGCTAAAGACCCGTTCTTTCGCCGTCGGCCTCAGGCGTCCACGGCTCGCTCCACACACGGCACTGCCGTGTCGGGCGCGCACTGGCAAGCCCCGGCCCGCAGCGAAATGCCGCTGGTCTTTAATCAGACGCGGCAAAGGTTCAAGCCTCTGGATTATTGATAAAATCCTATGACGCGCAAGCGTCGCGGCGCGTGCGGAGCCGCAACTGACGTTCAATCCGCTCCCCTCCCAGAGGGCAGATGATCTTTACACCCCCCAACGGGCATTCCTCCGCCTGGTTGGGAGAAGGAGGTTACACCATGCGTGTCAAGAGAGGTCTTACCGGTCATCGCCGTCACAAAAAATATTTGACCGCTGCCAAGGGTTTCCGTGGCGGCCGCAGCCGTCTGTACCGCACCGCCCGTGAGGCTGTGGAACGTTCGCTGCAGTACGCCTACGTGGGCCGCAAGCTGCGCAAGCGCGACTTCCGCACCCTGTGGATCCTGCGCATCAACGCTGGCGCCCGCCTGAGCGGTCTTTCCTACAGCCGTTTCATGCACGGTCTCAAGACCGCCGGCATCGACCTGAACCGCAAGGTTCTCGCCGACCTGGCCGTCTACAAGAAGGACGACTTCGCCAAGATCGTGGAACTGGCCAAAGCCGCTCTGGGCAAATAAGCCGCAGAGCTGGCGCTCCCCGCGCCGGAGCAAGGCTCCAGGCCGCGCTGGCCAGTACGGATAACTCCGTGCGCCGGTTGGCTTGCGGGAGCAGGGTCATGCATGCTATACGGGGCGTGGACGGTGCGATGCGCTGCCCACGCCCTTTGTTTTTCAAATTGTGCAATATTCAACGTCAGCGCCGCGCAGGCGGCCTTGGGAATCCGTATGGATCTGATTTCTGCACTGGAAGGCCTGGTCCCCGAGCTTGAAAAAGGTCTGGATCAGGCTTCTTCATTGGAAGGGCTGGAAGCCCTGCGGGTGGACTTTCTGGGCCGCAAGGGCAGAATCGCCCAGATCATGAGCCAGCTTCCCAAGCTGGAGCCTGAACAGCGCCCCGCCGTGGGCCAGACGGCCAACAGCGTCAAAGAGCGCTGCAACGATCTGTTTGACGCCCGCAAACAGGCCCTGGAAGCCGGGCGCGAGGCCGAAGCCCTCAAGCGCTTTGACCCCTCCATTCCCGGCCGTGCGCCATGGAGCGGCACCCTGCATCCCACCACCCTGGTGATGGAAGAGATTTGCGAAATTTTCAAGGGTCTTGGCTTTGAAATCGTGTCCGGCCCCGAAGTGGAGATCGACTATTACAACTTCGAGGCCCTGAACATGCCGCCGGAGCATCCTGCCCGTGACATGCAGGACACCCTGTACATCACCGACAAGGTGCTCATGCGCACCCACACGTCCCCTGTGCAGGCGCGCACCATGCTGCACCGCAAGCCCCCGCTGGCCGTGGTGGCCCCCGGCAAGGTCTACCGGCGCGACAGCGACCTCACCCATACCCCCATGTTCCATCAGATTGAAGGACTCATGGTGGGTGAAGGCATCAGCATGGCCCATCTGCGCGGCACGCTCACAGCCTTTGTGCGCGCCATTTTCGGCGGCGACACCCAGGTGCGCTTCCGCCCCAGCTTTTTTCCCTTTACCGAACCCTCGGCCGAGGTGGACATAAGCTGCTGCATCTGCGGCGGCAAGGGCCACATTGGCGACGCCCCCTGCCGGGTATGCAAAACCACTGGCTGGGTCGAAATCCTCGGCTGCGGCATGGTGGACCCCGCCGTGTTCGAGGCTGTGGGCTATGATCCCGAAGTCAGCGGCTTTGCCTTTGGCATGGGCGTGGAGCGCGTGACCATGCTCAAGTACGGCATCGGCGATTTGCGCATGTTTTTTGAGAACGACACCCGTTTTCTGGGTCAGTTCGCCCGTTAGGCCACTCATCCTTTAGGACAGGCATATGTTCCCGCGCCACGACAGCACACGCAGTACCGCCAAGCCGCAAACCGCGCCCCTGCGCGGCCTGCCCGGCATCTGGCGGCACGGCCTGCTCCGCCTGTGGCGGCGTGTCCTGTCTGGCGGCTGGCGGCGCGGCCTGTGGCGGCGCGGCCCTGTGCTGGCTTTCGTGGTTGCGACGCTTCTGGCGCTTGCGCCCGGCCTCTGGCCCGCCGGGCATATGCACGACGCTGCGGGAACGGCCTGGGCCAAATCGCCCTCCAATGCGCGCGATCCCGGCATTGAACCGCCTGGCGGACCCAAACCTATGGAAGGCCTGCCTGGCAGAAACGTGAGCCGCACCGCCGAAGGCGGCATGGGGTATACGGATGCCTACGGCAACACCGTCACCGATTCACAGCCGGAAGAAAAACCCGCAAGGCGCAGGCCCGGCCCCGGAGCATACGGCAACAGGGGCATGCAGGAGCATGACCGCCCCCTGCCGAACCCGACGCCCAAGGATACTACGCCAGCCTGGAGTTTCAATTAAGGCAGTTTACGAATGAAATGAGGTAACTGCATTGCAAGGTTTTTTTCTGAAAATCCTTGCCAGGCGAAAGACTGCGCATTTCCAGGAGGCTCTTTAATGAGTGCTTCCTTAAATAATGCTTAAGGCTGGCAGGCCAGAGGACGTTTGCGCTCAAGGCCCGCAGATTTTTGTACAGAACACCATCAATGACGCCCAACGCGGCGGCCCGCGGCCCCGCACTAACAGGACATGCTATGCTGCTCTCACTTTCATGGCTGCGTGAATTTACGCCTTACGAAGGCACGGCTGAAGCTCTGGGTGACCGCCTGACCATGCTCGGCCTTGAGCTGGAAGACATCCGGCGGCCCTACGATTCCATCAGTTCCATTGTGGTGGGGCTTGTGGCAGCCTGTGAGGATCATCCGGAGTCCGACCACCTGCATATCTGCAAAGTGGACGCGGGCCAGGGCGAGCTGCTGGACATCGTATGCGGCGCGCCCAACGTGGCCGAAGGCCAGAAGGTTCCTGTGGCCCTTGTGGGCACGGTCATGCCCGACGGCATGGTCATCAAGAAGGCCAAACTGCGCGGCGCGCCCTCCTGCGGCATGATCTGCTCTGAGCGCGAACTGGGGCTGACCGAAGACCATTCTGGCATTATGGTGCTGCCCGACAGCTTTGTGGTGGGCAAGCCCCTGGTGGATCAGCTGGCCCTTGACCGTGAGGTTCTGGACATTTCCATCACGCCCAACAGGGCGGACTGCCTTTCTGTGCTGGGCCTGGCCCGTGAAGCGGCTCTTGCCTTTGACCTGCCGCTGCAGATCCCGGCCATGCCCCTGCAAATCGACGAAAACGCGCCCCAGCGCCTCGTGCCCATTGACATCAAAGACCCCGACCTCTGCTGGCTCTATTCCGGCCGGGTCATCACCGGCGCGAAAATCGGCCCCTCGCCCATGCAGATGCGCCACCGCCTGCACTCCGTGGGCGTCCGCCCCATATCCAATATTGTGGACGTGACCAACTACATTCTTTTTGAATGCGGCCAGCCCCTGCACTCCTTTGACCTGGACAAGCTTGAAGGCGGCCGCATCGAGATCAGCCGCGCGCAGGAAGGCGAAAAGTTCACCACCCTGGACGGTCAGGAACGCGCCCTCACCGCGCAGGATCTCTGCATCCGCGACGCTTCGCGCGCCGTGGCCCTGGCTGGCGTCATGGGCGGCCTCAATACCGAAATCGGCGATGCCAGCAGCAATGTCTTTCTTGAGAGCGCCGTGTTCCGTCCCGGCACCATCCGCAAAACGTCGCGCCGCCTGGGCCTTTCGTCCGAGGCTTCCTACCGTTTTGAGCGCGGCATCGACCAGCAGCGCAGCGTCTGGGCGCTGGATCGCGCCTGCGCCATGATGGCCGCCATCAGCGGCGGCACTGTGCAGCCCGGGCTTTCCATTGCCGAGCCGCGCCCCTTCAAAGCCGCCAACATCAGCTTTCGCCCGTCCCGCGCCGACGCCCTGCTGGGCGTCCATCTGACCCCGGAATTTGACCAGAAGGTGCTTACCGGCATGGGCTGCACCGTGGACGCCTCTGCGGACGTGTGGCACGTGAGCCAGCCGTCCTGGCGGCCCGACCTCACCCGCGAGGCCGACCTTGTGGAAGAAGTGGGCCGTGTACACGGTCTTGACACCATTGCCCCCGAACTGCCCGCCGTGGCCGGCAATCTTGACCGCGCGGGCGAGCCGGAATCGCGCTTCAGCTTCTGGTCGCGCCTCAAGCACTGGGGCGCTGGCCTTGGCCTCAACGAAGCCGTCAACTACAGCTTTGTGGGCCACAAGGATATGGACCACCTGGGTCTGCCGCGCGAAGGGCGCATATCCATCATGAACCCCCTTTCTGCGGAGCAGGACGCCCTGCGCACCGCCCTGGCCCCCGGCCTGCTTTACGATCTGCGCAACAATCTGGCCCAGGGGGTTCAGGGGCTGCGCCTCTTTGAACTGGCCAATATCTTTGAGGCGGACGCCACCTCCGAAACCACGGCCCGTGAAACAGGCATGCTGGGCGTGCTGCTCTATGGCGCGCGCTTTGACGCTGCCTGGCCCCAGGCCGAAGGCGACCTGGACTACGCGGACATCAAGGGCATTGTTGAAAACCTGCTGCGCTTTTTGCACCTGCCCGCGCCGGAATGCACCCTGGCGGAAGGGCACCCCTTTTTGCTGCCCTGCGTTGCGATCACGGTTGACGGCCGCGTTGTTGGCGTCATGGGCCGGATCCGGCCCGCCATGGCCGAAGAGTTCCACGCCCGCAAGGACGTCTGGCTGGCCGAACTGAATCTGGAAATCCTGCGCGAACTGTACGACGCCGCCGAGGTGCGCTTCCGTCCCCTGCCCGTGTACCCCCCGGTGCGCCGCGACATCACGGTCATGGCCGCCCAGGGCCTCACGGTCAGCGCCATCGCGGCCCATGTGCGCGGCCTTGGCCTGCCCCTGCTGGAAGACATCGTGCTGGTGGACTGCTTTGAACCCAAGGCCGCCGAAGGTCAGGATGCCGTGCGCAACCTCACCTTCCGCCTGACGTTCCGGCACGCAGACCGTACCCTCAAGGACACGGAAGTGGACAAGGAAAGGGAAAAAGTGGCACAGTCTCTGGCAGCGGCGCTGGGCGTCAAAATCTAGAACACGGCCGTTTAACGGCGTCGTGCCGTTGCGAGGTCGTGGCCCCGCCGTACGCGCCACTGTTCTTTCGCCTGCCGGAGCATGGAGGCCATGTTTCCGGCGCTTGGCGCTTGCGCGGCAACGACGCTCAAGGTCGCTGCGCTGTAGGCAGAAAAATGCTCTGGAGGACGTCAGGGGGCCCCATGCCGGACCACAACGACGAAAAAACCTACCGCATCGGTGAAGTTGCGGAACTGCTCAACCTCAAAACCCATGTGCTGCGCTTCTGGGAGACGGAATTTCCCCAGTTGGCGCCTTTGCGCACGGGTAAGGGGCAGCGCCTTTACACCGAGGAGCATGTGGGCCTTTTGCGGCGCATACGGCAATTGCTGCACGAACAGGGCATGACCATTGAAGGCGCGCGCCGTGTGCTGCAAGGCAGCGCCGTGGTGGACGAAAGTCTGCCTGAGCGCGTGGCCGCAGTGCCTGACCCGGATTTCATGCGCATGCTCAAACGGGAACTGACGGCGGTGCGCCGCCTGCTCAACGGCGGCTAGAGCAATTTAACTTTTAAATTGCTCTGACGGCTGCGTGAGCAGACGTTCGCTACGGAGGCGTAAGCGCAGTTTATCTGCGCGGTTAAACGCCAAAGTAAGCGTGTCTTAAACTTTGAGAATGTATATTCTCAAAGTTAATCTGCTCTAGGGAAACGCTGATTTATTCCGTTTGACGGCGTTGCGACACTTTTACCGCTTGCGGCCAAAGAACAGGCGGCAACCACGGACGGCAGAAATCGCCAAGATTCCGCCTTCGTGAAAACAAGCAGAATACCCACATGATTTTATCACCTTCGCTGCTTTCCGCCGATTTTTCGCGTCTGGCCGAAGAGCTGAACGCTCTTGAAGCCGCCGGAATCTCCTGGCTGCACCTTGACGTGATGGACGGCGCCTATGTGCCCAACATTACCTTTGGTCCCCCGCTGATCAAGGCCCTCAGGCCTGGCAGCGGGCTTTTTTTTGACGTACACCTCATGGTGCAGGACCCGTCCCGCTATATCCGCGATTTCAGAGACGCGGGGGCCGACATGCTGGTCATCCATGCCGAGGCCGACCGCCACCCGCAGCGCACCCTTTCGGCCATACGCGACATGGGCTGCAAGGCGGGCGTGGCCCTGAATCCCGGCACGGATCTCGGCGCCATACGCTGGCTCGTCGATGATATGGACATGCTGCTCATCATGAGCGTCAACCCCGGTTTTTCCGGTCAGGCGTTCATTCCGGCCACCTTTGACAAAATCCGCTCTGCCCGCCGTCTGCTGGACGCCTGTGGCCGCGAGGACGTGCTCATTCAGGTGGACGGCGGCGTATGCCCCGAAAACACGGCCCAGCTGGTGGAAGCCGGGGCCGACGTCCTTGTGTCCGGTTCGGCCTTTTTCGGGCACAAACCCTACGACGCGCGTCTGGCTGCCTTTATGGCTCCCCTGGCCGGGCACGAACCACGCCCCGCCGTGCGGGCTGCCGCACAGCGTCAGCCTGCAGCCGATACCCATCCCAAGCAAAAATAGAGGAATGAACATGCCTACCCGTAGACAGTGCGCCAACGCCATCCGCGCCCTTGCCATGGACGCCATTGAAAAAGCCCGCTCCGGCCATCCCGGCGCACCCCTCGGCATGGCCGATATGGCCGAGGCCCTCTGGCGGCACGGATTCAGGCACAATCCCGCCAATCCCCTGTGGTTCAACCGCGATCGCTTTATCCTGTCCAACGGGCATGCCTCCATGCTGCTGTACGCCCTGCTGCACCTCACGGGCTATGATCTGCCCATGGACGAAATTCGCAATTTCCGCCAGTGGGGGGCCAAAACCGCCGGACACCCCGAATACGAGCCGCACATGGGCATTGAAATGACCACTGGCCCCCTGGGTCAGGGCATTGCCTCCGCCGTGGGCTTCGCCCTGGCAGAAAGCATGCTGGCCGCCCAGTTCAATACGCCCGAGCATACGGTGGTGGATCACCACACCTACGCCTTTTTGGGCGACGGCTGCCTTATGGAAGGCGTGTCGCACGAGGCCTGCTCCCTGGCTGGCACCTGGGGCCTCGGCAAGCTCATTGTCATGTACGATGCCAACGGCATCTCCATTGACGGCAAGATCGACGGATGGTTCAACGAGGATGTGGCCGCCCGCTACCGCGCCTACAACTGGCAGGTCATCGGCCCCGTGGACGGCCACGACGCTGCCGCTCTGGACAAGGCCCTGGCCGAGGCCAAATCCGACACGTCCCGCCCCAGCCTGATCATCTGCCATACCCACATAGGCTTTGGCTCGCCCAAGGCCGATTCTGCCTCCTGCCACGGCTCCCCTCTGGGTGAAGACGGCATTGCCGCCACGCGCGATGCCCTTGGCTGGCACGAAGCCCCCTTTACCATCCCGCAGGACATCTACACGGCCTGGAGCGCCCGCGACGCTGGCAAAGCCGCCGAAGCCGCCTGGAACGCGCGCTTTGACGCCTATGCCAAGGCCCATCCCCAACTGGCCGCCGAACTGACCCGTCGCATGCAGGGCAAGCTGCCCGCCGACTGGGCCGCCATAGCCGCCGGTGCCCTGCAGGACGCCATCAGCAAGGGCGAAAGCATCGCCACCCGCGTTGCCTCCAAAAAAACGCTTGAGTACCTTGTGCCGCGTCTGCCCGAACTGGCGGGCGGCTCCGCTGACCTCACCGGCTCTGTGGGCACGTATACGTCTTCCTCCGTGCATATGGACGTGAAGGAGCACACGGGCAACTACATTTCCTACGGCGTGCGCGAATTCGGCATGAGCGCCATCATGAACGGCCTTGCCCTGCACGGCGGCTTCATCCCCTACGCCGGAACATTCCTGGCCTTTGCCGATCAGGCCAAGAACGCCCTGCGTCTTGCGTCCATCATGGGCATCCGTGTAATCTGGGTGCTGACCCACGACTCCATCGGCGTGGGCGAAGACGGCCCCACACACCAGCCCGTGGAACAGCTTGGCATGCTGCGGCTTATGCCCAATTTCAACCTCTGGCGGCCCTGCGACGCGGTGGAAACCGCCGCCGCCTGGATCTGCGCGCTGGAAAGCGTCCACACGCCTTCCGGCCTGTCCCTTTCGCGCCAGAACCTGCCCTTCTGCCCGCGCAGCGAGGCGCAGGTGGCGGCCATCGCCCGTGGCGGATACGTGCTGCGCGACTGCCAAGGCACGCCCGAGATCATCATCATGGCCACCGGCTCCGAAGTGGGCCTGGCCCTTGAAACCGCCGAACAGCTTGCCGCCGACGGCCGCAAGGCGCGCGTCGTGTCCATGCCCTGCGCTGAAGTGTTTGACGCCCAGAGCGCCGAATACAAGGAAAGCGTGCTGCCGCGCGCCGTGCGCGCCCGCCTGGCCATTGAAGCCGCCGCCAGCGACTGGTGGGGCAAATACGTGGGCCTGGACGGCGCGGTCATCGGCATGGAAGGCTTTGGCGCATCTGCCCCCGGCAAGGTGGTTTTTGAACGCCTCGGCTTTACCGTGACCAACGCTCTGGAAAAGGCCCGCGCCCTCATGGGCCGCATCTGAGTGGGCCGCATCTGACCCTGTTTCGCGCGGGGGTCTGGCCTTGGCCTCCCCCGCGCCTCATGCACGCATGGCCCTCTGGGCCGGTTGCCTCAACGAAATATCTGCAAGCAACAAAGGGAGCGCGCTATGCCTATAAAGAACATGCAGGACCTGGACCTCACAGGCAAAACCGTTGTTATCCGCGAAGACCTCAATGTGCCCATGAAGGACGGCGAGGTCACCAATGACAAGCGCATCCGCGCTGCCCTGCCCACCATCAAACTGGCGCTGGAAAAAGGCGCTGGCGTCATTCTGCTTTCGCACCTGGGGCGTCCCACCGAAGGGCAGTATGACGAGCAGTTTTCTCTGGCTCCCGTGGCCGCCTGCCTTGAAAAGCAGCTTGGCCAGCCCGTAACGCTGGCAAAAACGCTGGACGAGGCCAAAGTACAGCCCGGTCAGGTGGTTCTGCTGGAAAACGTGCGTTTTCTGTCCGGCGAAAAAAAGAATGATCCCCAGTTGGCCCAAAAACTGGCCGACCTTGGCGACGTATATGTGATGGACGCCTTTGGCGCCGCACACCGCGCCCATGCCTCCACCGAGGGCGCTGTACGCGCCGCGCAAGTGGCGTGCGCCGGCCCCCTGCTGCAGGCTGAACTGCAGGCCTTTGAAAAAGTGCTCGACAATCCCGCCCGTCCCCTGGTCGCCATTATCGGCGGAGCCAAGGTGTCCACCAAGATCGGCCTGCTCGAAAACCTGCTGAACACGGTGGACGTGCTTATCCTTGGCGGCGGCATCGCCAATACCTTTTTGGCGGCGGCTGGCTACATGGTGGGCAAGTCTCTGTACGAAGAAGATCTGGTGCCTGAAGCCAAAAAAGTTATGGAACAGGCCAAGACCCTCAACAAGGAACTTCCCCTGCCCATGGACGTGATCACCGCCGAGGAACTGGCCCCTGGCCAGCACGCCTCGCTGCACGCCGTGGGCGACGTGCCCGGCGACCAGATGATACTGGACGTGGGCCCCGAAACCCTGACACTCTATGAAAAGTATCTGGCCAAGGCCGCCACTGTGGTGTGGAACGGCCCTGTGGGCGCGTTCGAAACCGAGCCCTTTGGTGACGGCACCAAGGCCCTGGCCGAATATCTTGGCAATTCCAAGGCCTTTGTGGTCGTTGGCGGCGGTGACAGTGTGGCTGCCGTGGAAAAATACGGACTTGCCGACCGCATGGGTTACATATCCACAGGCGGCGGCGCGTCCCTTGAGCTGCTTGAAGGCAAAAAACTGCCTTCGGTGGCTGCCCTGGAGGACCGGGGCTAAGGTAGTTTAATGAAAAAACGTATATCCTTCGGCGGGCTGGCCTCGGTGACGTTGCTGGCCCTGCTGACGCTGCTGACCATTACCCCTGGCACGTCCTTTGCCGCTCCGGCTCAGGAAGCCTGGGAAGAAAACCCCGCTGACGCTGCCGCCCAGGGCGACAAATGGGGCTTCAACACCGGCCTCGGCGCAAGCCTGCGCACGTCGGAATACAAGGGCATCGACTCCCTCGGTTCTCCGCTTCCCCTTATTGGCTATGAGGGCAAGTGGCTGTACCTGCGCGGCCTGGACGGCGGCGTGCACGTGTACAGGGATCACTATCAGGAGTTCAACATCCAGCTGTCCTACCTGCCCCAGAACTTCTATGCCTCCTGGAGCGACAACAGCAGGATGAAGCGTCTGGACGACAGGTATTCCACACTCATGGCCGGCTTGAACTATACGCTGCGCACGCTCTACGGTCAGGCGTCCGCCACGGTGTCCACAGACATTCTGGGCGTCAACAACGGCATCAAGGCCGACGTTGCCTACGCCTACCCCATGCGCTTCGAAAACGTCATGTTCTCGCCCGCCGTGGGCGTGCAGTGGACGGACACCAACTACAACGACTATTACTACAGCATCAGTTCCAGCGAATCCCGCGCCAGCGGCTTCAAGGAATACAGCCCCGAAAGCACGTTTTCACCCTATGCCGGGCTGACCATGCGGGTCATTCTCACCGAGGACTGGAGCGCCGTTGCCAATGCCAAGGCGCTCTTTCTCGGCAACGAGATTACCGACAGCCCCATGGTGGAACGCACCACAACGTATTCCTTCAGCGCTGGCTTGCTGTACGCATTTTAGTGTAAGGGTTGGTTAGGTTAGAATGCTGTGTGGGGGAGGGACCCTCCTTAGACCAGATTTACTTTGAAATGCTTCACATTTCAAAGTAGTCATTCTGCAGAAAATGCGATTTTCGGCAGAATCCACGCCACGTTGTGGCGCGCTGCACTCTCGTGCAGCGTTAGAGCATTTAACTTTTTTCAAAGTTTAAATGCTCTAAAAAGGGTCTCCTCCCCCACGCCCCCACCCCCTAAAACTTTTATTGTATTTTAGTATATTATAAGGCTTTTTCTGTTCTGAATGGACGGGACAAAAGACGAGCCTTTCAGCCTTCACATCCAGGCATTTTGCCGTGTGTTTCACGGCAAACTGGCGCGCATGTTCACCACAAACGAAAAAACGCGCTGACCGCCAGCTTCTTTCCCCTCCGGCAGTCATGCCATAGCTGCCATGCCCGCACGCGGAGCACGATGGCAGTACCGCCAAAATCCGCACCGCACAGGCCAGGTACTGGCACAGGCAGGAAAGACCGCATGTCTGAAAAAAACGGCACAGCGCGGCAAACACAAGACCGCCGCAGCGCCCCGGCCCGGAACACCGAGGATAAAACCCAGCCACCGCCCTGGGCCGCGCCCCCCGCGAGCGGTACACCGTGGGGACGTTACGCTGTGGGCGTGTTTTTCAGCGTCATATGGAGTTCGGCATTCATCGCGGGCAAGGTGGTCGTGATGGAAATGGGGCCGTTCGCCACCCTGTTTTACCGTTTTACACTGACCGTGCTGGTGCTTCTGCTGTTTTGCGGCAAAAAGCTCCTTGGCCCAGAGGGCAGGCAGGCCATGCTGCCAGGGATGCTTCTTGGCCTGCTCAATAACGTGGTCTACCTGGGCCTGAGTTTTTCCGCCCTGCGCTATCTGGCCGCCTCATGGGTCGTCATCGTGGTTTCCTGCGCGCCCTTCATGACCATGGCCCTGGCGGCCCTGCGCGGTCAGGAGTCTTTTGACAAAAGAAAACTGCTGGGACTCACCGTGGCCTTTGCCGGGGTAGTCGTCATGGTGGGCATTACGGGCCTGCACGAAGGCGCTGGCCTTGGGCTTGGCATGGCCATCGCCGCCACGCTGGCCTTCTCGGTTGGCGCAGTGCTCTTTCGCGGCAAGTATGACGCCCTGTCCCTGCTTTCGCTGAACTTCTGGATGACTCTTTGCGGCATGCTCTGCTTTGCCCCCGCCGCCTTCATGACCACGGCAAACCCTTTGCACATCACCTGGCCCGCCCTGGCCGCGCTGCTGTGGCTGGTAGTGGTCAGCCTGGCGGGCATGGCGCTGTGGCTGCTGCTCATACGTACGCAAGGCCCCTCCATGGCCGCTTCCTACAACATGCTCAACCCCCTTTCGGGACTGGCGCTCTCCGCCCTGCTCCTCGGCACTGCCATCGGCGTGCAGGATGTCATGGGCGCTGCGGCCATCGTGGCAGGGCTGTATGTGGCCCTGCGCCCAGGACAAGCCCCGAAAACGACGTAACCACGCCGTCGGGTACGCCATCGGGTACGCCATCAGCACGCCATCGGCCACGTCGTCGGCCACGCCATCAGGCTCGCCTGTATCAAACAAGCCCCTCTTGCTTTTTTTCTGTGACAGCATAGACTTTGAGAAAATATTCTCAAAGTCTATTGCTATTCATTACACCTCACAACTATTTAAATACACAGAACTTTTAATCTTCCAAGGCGTTTGCGCTCACAGGTGACAGAGCAGTTCCACCTTGCATTAGGCCGTGGAGTTGATACGCTCAGTTTGAAAATAGTTTTCAATTAATCCCCATTTCCAAACCAGGAGAAATCCATGAGCACACTACGGATAGCCCAGTATGGTTGCGGAAAAATGTCGCGATATTCCATGCGCTACGTATACGAAAAAGGGGCGGAGATTGTGGCCGCCTTTGATATGAACCCGGCTGTTATCGGGCGTGACATCGGCTCCATCATGGGCTGCGAAAACAAGGGCATTCTTGTGGAGGACGCCTCCGAGGCGGCTCAAACCCTGGCCCGGCTCAAACCGGACGCCTGCCTCGTCACCACCATGAGTCTTTTACGTGATCTTCGGGTACCCCTCATGACCTGCGCCCAATGCGGCGTCAACGCCATCACCATTTGCGAGGAAGCCATCTACCCCATGAACTCCTCGCCAGCCCTCACCCGCGAAATTGACGCGCTGGCCAAAAGGAACGGCTGCACTATCTGCGGCACGGGTTATCAGGATGTGTTCTGGGGCAACCTCATTACCACCCTGGCCGGGGCCATGCACACCATCAGAAAAATTCGCGGCAAGTCCAGCTATAATGTGGAGGATTACGGCATAGCCCTGGCCAAGGCGCACGGCGCTGGCCTTGACCTTGAGGCTTTTGACAGGGACATCGCCTCGGCGGACAACATCCCCGAATCCCAGCGCAAGGCCCTTATTGAAAAGGGCGAATTCCTGCCCTCCTATATGTGGAACGTCAACGGCTGGCTGGCGGCCCGGCTCGGCCTTACGGTCACCGGGCAGACACAGAAATGCGTGCCCATGACCCACTCCAGCGAACTCAAGTCTTCCACCCTGGGCATGACCATTCCTGCGGGATACGCCACAGGCATGTCCGCAGTGGTCACCACCGAAACGCAGGAAGGCGTCACCATCGAGAGCGAATGCATAGGCAAGGTCTACGCGCCGGATGAGGTTGACCGCAACGACTGGACGCTCATGGGCGAGCCCGACACCCAGGTGGTCATCACCCAGCCCGCCACCGTGGAACTGACATGCGCAACCCTGGTGAACCGCATTCCTGATCTCATCAACGCCGCGCCCGGCTATGTGACCACAGACCAGATGCCCGTGAACAGTTACCGGGTGAAGCCGCTGGACCAGTACGTCAACAAATAGCCAGTGACAGCCTGCCCCAATCGCACAAAAAAAAGGCCCGTCCTTACCGCAGGACGGGCCTTTTCAAATGAACAAAGGTGATGCGAACCCGGCATGCACGCCGTCCAACAGGCACTTCAGGCGCGGGCGGGAATCACTGCGGACTTGGAGCAGATGAACGTTAAAGGTGATGCGATGCCTGGAAAACCCGCCCCCTGCCTCCCCGGCTCAAATCAGGACGCACTTTGTAATATGCCAAAACATAATAAAAGTTTTAGGGGGTGGGGGCGTGGGGGAGGAGACCCTTTTGCAAAAGGGTCCCTCCCCCACAAAGCATTCCAACCCGCCCCCACAAAGTATTTCAAAAAAAAGCGCCACGCACTGTACGCGACAACGAGCAACCATGCGCGCGCAGTCTTATCCGCCGAGGTACGCCTCGCGCACGCTGGCATTGTTGAGCAGGTTATGGGCCTTGTCTTCCATAACCACCTTGCCCACTTCAAGCACATAGCCGCGCGATGCCAGCTTGAGGGCGGCGCGGGCGTTCTGCTCCACCAGCAGCACCGTGACGCCGCGCTTGTTGATGGCCCGCACGGTCTCAAATATGGAGCGCACCAGCAAAGGCGCAAGCCCCAGGGAAGGCTCGTCAAGCAGCAAAAGGCGCGGTTCGGCCATGAGCGCCCGGCCTATGGCCAGCATCTGCTGCTCGCCGCCCGAAAGCGTGCCAGCAAGCTGATCCTTGCGCTCAAGCAGACGCGGAAAAAGATCGAATATCCATTCAAGGGTGCGTTCCTTGCGGGCTTTGTCCTCAATGCAGAAGGCCCCCAGCCGCAGGTTTTCAAGCACGCTCATGACGCCGAAAACCCGCCGCCCCTCGGGCGACTGGGCTATGCCCAGGCCCACGACCTTGTGGCTTGGCAGACGCAGCAAATCCTGCCCGTCAAAAAGAATCTCGCCCGACGAGGGCCGCACAAGGCCGCTGATGGAAAGCAGGGTGGTGCTTTTGCCAGCGCCGTTGGCTCCGAGGATGGTGACAATCTCGCCCTCTTCCACCCGCAGATCAATGCCGTGCAGCACTTCGACGCTGCCATAGCTGACCCGTATATTCGACAGTTGCAACAGGGACATGGCTTACCACTTCTCGTCTTCGACGCCCAGGTAGGCTTCAACCACGGCCGGATTACGGCGCACGGCCTCCGGCTCGCCCTGGGCGATCATGGTGCCGTGCTCCAGCACCACCAGTTTTTCACAGATTTTCATGACCAGACGCATGTCGTGCTCGATGAGCAGCACGGTGATGCCCCTGTCGCGTATGGCCGCAATGGTGTCCACAAGGGCAGCGGTTTCCTGGTCGTTCATGCCGCCAGCGGGCTCGTCAAGGATGAGCAGGCGCGGGTCGGAGGCCAGGGCGCGGGCGACTTCGAGCAGCCGCTGGTTGCCGTAGGAAAGCCCCCCGGCGGCTTCGGCATGGCGGTCGGCCAGGCCCACAAAGTTTAGTTCCTCCATGCAGCGGGCCACGGCGGCGCGCTCCTCGCGGCGCTGCCAGGGCAAATGCAGCATACAGGACAGCATGCCCGACTTCATGCGGCAATGCCGCCCGGCCAGGACGTTTTCCAGCACTGACAGCTTGCCGAACAGGCGGATGCTCTGGAAGGTGCGGGCTATGCCAAGCTCCACCACCTTGTGGGGGCGTAGTCCGGCCAAAGGCTCGCCGTCAAAAAAGATCCGCCCTTTCTCCGGCGAGTAGTTGCCCGTGATGCAGTTGAATACCGTGGTCTTGCCCGCGCCATTGGGGCCGATGAGGCCAACCACGCTGCCCGCCTCCACGCTGAAGGTCAGGTCGTTGACAGCCACAAGACCGCCGAAAACCTTGGTTATTTCCTGCAAGCGCAAAAGACTCATGCGGGCCTCCCGCCAGCGGCCTGCACGTCGCTTTCAACGGCAAGGGCAGATCCGGCCTCCGGGCTGCCGGGGCCAGGCCCGGAACCGTCACCGTTTTCGTTTTCCATCAGTGATTTCACATGGTAGCGACGGCGGCGCGGGGGCAGCAGCCCCTGGGGACGCCACACCATCATGATCATCATGGCCAGGCCGAAAATAAGCATGCGCGCATTGGAAAACTCACGCAGCAGTTCCGGCAGGCCGATGAAAAGAAAGGCGCTGATAAGCACGCCAATCTGGCTGCCGCCCGAAAGAATGACCACCGCAAAAATAATGACGGACTCCATAAAACTGAAAGATTCCGGTGAAATGGTCGTCATTTTCGCGGCATAGAGCGTACCGGCCATGCCCGCCCAGAACGCGCCCAGCACAAAGGCCATGAGCTTGTACTGGGTGACGTTCACCCCGCAGCCTTCGGCGGCCACGTCGTCTTCCTTGATATAGTTCAGGGCGCGGCCAAAGCGTGAATGCCACAGGCCGTAGAAAAGCAGCAGGCTTACGGCCACCATGCCCCACACCAGATAGTAGAACTGTATGCCCTTGACTATCTTGAAGCCGAAAAAGCTGGGGCGGCTGATGCCGAAAATGCCGTTGGCCCCGCCCGTGAGGCCGAAAACGTCGTTGATAAGGGCTATGCGCACAATTTCCACAATGCCAATGGTGACGATAAGCAGATAGTCGCCGCGCAGATGGATGATGGGCCGCGCCACCAGCAGGGCAAAGAGGGCCGCCGCCGCCCCGGCAACGGGCATGGTCCAGAATATGGGCCAATGGCAGAGGGTGTTCAGTATGGCGGTAACATACGCGCCCACGGCAAAAAAGGCCGCGTGCCCCATATGAAAGATCCCCGCCTGCCCCAGAATGATGTTGAGCGACAGCGAAAGCAGCGCGTAAAGGCCTATGCTCACGCACACGTCTGTCCAGTAGGCGTTGCTGAAGAGGGGCAGCGCGCAGATGACGGCCGCCAGAGCGACCCGGATGGCAATGCGGATGGGCTCTGTCATCATAGCTTGTCCGCCGTGCGCTCGCCCAGAATGCCCGTGGGGCGGATGATAAGAATGAGAATAAGCACAAAGAAGGCGATGGCGTCCTTCCAGGCGATGGCGATATAGCCAGCGGCCAGGGCCTCGATAACGCCCAGCAGAAGGCCGCCGATCATGGCTCCGGGGATATTGCCTATGCCGCCCAGGATGGCGGCGGTAAAGGCTTTGAGGCCGTACGTCCAGCCCATGGTAAAGTCGATCTGCCCGTAGTAGATGCCCACCATAAGTCCGGCAGCGCCGCCAAGGCCAGGCCCGATAAGAAAGACCAGGCTGATGATGCGATCCACGTTGATGCCCATAAGCTGGGCCGCGCCGGGGTCAATGGCCACAGCGCGAATGGCCGCGCCGGTGCGCGAACGCTGGATGAAAGCCCATAGGCCAAGCATGAGGATGACGCTGGCCGCAATGACCAGCAGGCGCACGCCGGGAACGGCCAGGCCGAACAGATGCACCGTGAAGTCGGGCCTGAGGTAGTCGGGGTAGACGTAAAAGCGCGCGCCGTAGATGAGCATGATGGCGTTCTGAAAAAATATGGAGGCCCCAAGGGCCGAAACCACGGCGGAAAGGCGGTTGGCGTTCCGCAAGGGGCGGTAGGCCGTACGCTCCAGAAGAAAGCCGATAATGGCCACCAGCAGGGCGACCATGACAAAGACGGCCAGCACAGCCAGCATGGGACTGAGCATGCCCGAAAAATTGCAGCTCACAAGCAGGGTCAGCCCAAGGTAGGCCCCAATGGTGAAGAGATCGCCGTGCGCGAAGTTGATAAGCTTCAGCACGCCGTACACCATCGTGTACCCCAGGGCCACCAGGGCATAGATGCCGCCCACGGCAAGACCGTTCAAAAGCTGTTGTAAAAACTGTTCCATAAAGCGTTGTACCCTTGCCACGCTCCGGTTGCCGGGGAGGCCCGCCGGTAAGAGCGCGATTCCGCCGCTGGAGCCGCACAGGTCGGGCCCCATTGGCGCATCCGGGCGGCGGCCCGGAAAAATCGGGCCGCCGCCACGGGCGTTGATGACGTATTGACTGTTTTCGCGCCGCTGAAACGCAGGCGCGGGGCACACTGTACGGCCAGTTTACTTGGGCTGCAAGATAAATACGCCCTTACCGTCAACCACATAGGTGCGATAGAACTCGCCCACGCGGTCGCCCTTGGCGTCAAAGCCAAGGCTGCCGGAAAGGCCGGGCATGCCCTTGAGGTTTTTCAGCCATGCGGCGATGGCTTCAGGCTTGTCATTGCCAGCGGCAAGGGCCGCTTCAATAACCTTGAAGGCGTCGCCAGCCAGCACGGCCCATACGGAAACGGGCACGGTGTTGTACTTGGCCTTGAAGGCGTCAAGAAAAGCCTTGGCTTCGGCAGTGTCCATATCCTGCGGCAGGGGCGGGCTGATGAAGAAGTAGCCTTCCGCCGCCTCATTGCCCGCAATCTTCACCAGATCCTGATGGTTGGCGGCATCGCCGCCCATCATGGGCACGGGCCAGCCCATTTCCTTTTTCTGGCGCAGCAACATGCCCGTTTCGGGGTAGTAGCCGGTGAAGAACACAAGATCGGGCTTGGCAGACTTGAGCTTGGTCAGAATGGCCGTGTAATCGCGCTCTCCGGGGGTAAGAGCGTCATAAAAGACCACCTTGACGCCGTCCTTGTCCAGGATGGCCTTGGTTTCTTCGGCCAGGCCCTTGGCATAGGAGGAATTGTCGTGCAAAAGCGCCACAGCCTTGTAACCGCCCTTCACAATGGCGGCGGCGGCAGCGCGGCCCTGCGCGTCGTCACGGGGACTGGTGCGGAAGAAAAGGGGCAGGCCCTTTTCCGTCAGGCGCACGCTGGTGGAGCCAGTACCTATCTGCACCAGCTGGGCTTCGTCCAGAATGTTCTGGCTTGCTTCGGTAACAGCGGAGCCATAGGTGCCGATAACGGCCACCACTCCGGCCGAAGCCAGTTTTTGCGCGGCCAGAGCGGCGGTACGCGGATCGCCCGCGTCGTCTTCCACCACAATCTTGACCTGGCGGCCGTTGATGCCGCCCTTGGCATTCACCTCGTCAGCCAGCAGACTGACGATGTTCTTCATGTCCTGCCCTTCAGAGGCCCATTTACCCGTGAGCGGGCACATGAGACCGATTTTGACGTCTCCGGCAAGAGCCGCCACGGGCACCAGCAGGGTGAGGGTCAGAGCCCCAAGCAAACGACCAAGTGCTTTCATAAAATCCCCCGTCCGTTGTGCGATGATGATAGTAACAAAATAGCATACCCTAAAATGTCACAAAGAAAAAGCCCGGATTTTCTGCCCGCAATTCCTACGGATACAGCCGGGGATAGCTTTGAGGGATGCCCCTGGGGGTGGCCGTAAGGAGCACGGCGGCGGCGCGTTCCCCTGGCGTTGCGTGCTGGACGTGGCTTGCGGCGCGTTGCCCATACGGCGGCGCGGCTGGCAGGGCAGATATCGAATCCTTTGCGCGGATGAGCCCCACGGTGAAGCCCTTGCGCGGTAAAAGCGCGCAAGCAGCAAAGGGCTGCCCGCGCCGCGCAACCGTGTACCGTAACAGGCGCCCACAACCATAACACTGCACAACCGTAACGTGGCGCAACCTTTATGAATATATATTGTTCATGCAATGCGCCTCCGGCATTTCCCCTTTGCAGCGCGTGGGCCGCTGTGCGGGCAGACGCCGCCTGATACTGCGTAAATACAAGTTATTTGTACTGTTACGCGCTGCAAAACTGTGTCTTGACCATTGCAAATGCATATTCACAAAACCTGTCCACTCCGGGCGAAAATCGCGCAAACAAACGGGTCTCCAGTGACGATCCAGCCTGTACAGATTCTGCCGCAATTCTGAAGCAAAGCTGTAAAACTCGACAGATATAAAAACATGCGGTACGATAAATGCCAAAGAGGCAGGAAAGGTGCAGTCACCCTGTACGCGGCGTGTGCCGCAGCCGTGCTTCGGGCAGAAACTTGCTCATGGCGATTCAAAGGCATTGCATGACAAGGCGCTGCCGCAAGTGTTCTTTCCGCCCTGACCGCACGGCCTTCTCCGCCTCACGGTTCCACACCCTCAGCAGTCTCATACAGGCCCGCTGCGACCTCGCCTCCCCCTCTCGCCTCACGCAGCGCTCTTCCCATAAGCACCCGTACCGCCGGAGGCTGTATGCGGTTCAGCTTTGACAAGGCTGCCTGCCAGAACACCCGCAGGGCGTTGCGCAAGGAATGGCTGCTCACCAATGGTCTTGGCGATTACGCCAGCAGCACCATCCTTTGCTGCAATACGCGGAAGTACCACGGCCTGCTTACGGTCAATACGCCCTATGGCCGCCATGTGCTGCTCTCTGCCCTTGAAGAGTCCATCATGGGCGGCGGCAAGGAATTCACGCTTTCCACACGCCAGCACCCAGGCACGCTCTACCCTCACGGCCACGACTACCTTGAGGCATTCCGCCTGGATCAGTGGCCGCAGTGCGTCTACCGCGTCGGCGACGTGCGCCTGTGCCGCGAAATCCAGCTTGTCCGTGGGGAGAGCCTGCTCCTGATGCGCTTCAGCGTGCGCGGGCCAACCCCCGTACCACCGTTGACGCTACGCCTGCGCCCCCTGCTGGCCTACCGCAATTTTCACAAGCTTACCCACGCCAATCCCGACCTGCGCGCAGAAACCACCCCACTGTCCGACGGCTTCAGCATCACTCCCTATGAAGGGCTGCCCACGCTCTACATCCAGTGCCAGACAAGCCAGAAGCATTCTTTCGCGCCACGCCCGGACTGGTGCCGTAATGTGGAATACCTTGAAGAGCGTGAACGCGGCTTTCCCTACAGCGAAGACCTCTTTATGCCGGGCGTGCTGGACGTGGGCATGCCCCCCCTTGCCAACGGCGCGGAAAGCTGCGTCTATCTGGCGGTGGGAACACGCCACTGCGAGCAGGACCTGCACCAGATGTGGGACGCCGCCAGCCATGAGCGCACCAAGGCCTACAAGGCCAACGTCGGACTCACCGGGCACCTGAGACAGGTCGGACGCCAGTTCTGCATCGAATCCCCTGCGGGACGGCCCGAAGTGCTGGCGGGCTACCACTGGTTTGACGCCTGGGGCCGCGACACGCTGATCAGCCTGCCGGGCCTGACCTTTCATGCTGGCCGTACGGATTTTGGCCTGCGCGTTCTGGCCGAAATGGGCAGGCATGTGGAAGACGGGCTCATCCCCAACATGCTTTCGCCCCAGGGCGATCACGCCTACAACTCCGTGGACGCCGCCCTGTGGTACGCCTTTGCGCTGCAAAGCTGCCTTGAGGTGGACGCCGGGCATCTCGCCTGGGTGCGTGAAAACGCCTGGCCCGCGCTCAAGGCGGTCATTTCCGGCTACCGCGCGGGCGAGGGCAGGGCCAGACAACTGGACATTCATGTGGACGCCGAGGGCCTGCTGCACGCAGGCAACGCCCACACCCAGCTCACCTGGATGGACGCTCAGGCCAACAATGCCCCCGTGACGCCACGGCAGGGCTGCCCCGTTGAAATCAATGCCCTCTGGTACAATACCCTGGCCTTTGCGGATCAGCTTGCCGCGCGCTTTGGCGAGGAACCCCTGGCGGGCGACATGGTTCTGCGCCAGATGCGCACGGCATTTTTCCAGCGCTTCTGGGTTTATGGCGGCGGGGGCTACCTTGGCGACGTCTGGCAAAACGGCAAACTCGACGCCAGTGTGCGGCCCAACCAGATTTTCGCGGTATCCCTGCCCCATCCCGTGCTGGCTGAAGATTATCAGGCACAGGTGGTGGAATGCGTGCGCAACAAACTGCTCACGCCTTACGGACTGCGCACCCTGGCCCCGGACGACCTGCACTACAAGGGGCGGTACGACGGCGGCCCGACCAGCCGGGATGCGGCCTACCACCAGGGCACGGTCTGGCCCTGGCTGCTGGGGCACTACGCGGACGCCCTGCTGCGCACGGCCTGGGATGTGGACGGCGCGGCCATGGCGCTTCTGGACACGCTCACGCCACTCTACTGCGACCATATTTCCCAGGCGGGCCTTGGCAGCATATCTGAAGTGTTTGACGGCTCGCCCCCGTACAAACCCAATGGCTGCATCGCCCAGGCCTGGAGTGTGGCCGAATGCCTGCGCCTTTTGCTGCGGTTGCAAAAAGCCGCTCCCGCAGTCTACGAGCGCTGGCAAAAACTGGCGGCGCACCGCATGGCCCACCCCGTCATTGGCGATACGGCGGGGGTCTGCCGCGTGAGCATGGCTTTGGAAGGCTGCAAGAAACAACATGCGTGCGCGCCGGACGCAGCACAACCGTAAAAAAACATAGCAAACCATGCCTGCACGGCCACACTGCTTCGCCGTCAGGCACAATAAGGAAGCACTGATTAAAGGGCCTCCAGGAAACGAGCTGGTATTTCCTTTGGCAAGGCGCGATCCTTTTTTGAAGCAGGAGTGGACTCTTCCGTCCTCGACTGTTTCAAAAAAAGTGAAGCAAGTCCGCCAAAAGGAATAAATCAACGTTTCCTAAAGCGAAATGTTCGAACAGGAGCGGGGAAGAGTTGTGGCGGCCGACAGGAACGGCCGCTGAATCCGGCGGGAGAATCTCCGCCGCATGAGGGAGAACACATGCGAGTGCTTATGTTCGGCTGGGAGTTCCCACCTCACATCAGCGGAGGTCTGGGCACGGCCTGCTTTGGCATGACCCAGGCTCTGGCCCGCAGGGGAGCGGAAATAATCTTTGTACTGCCCCGTATCGACGACAGCAAGGGGAAAGGGGAATTTCTGCGTCTGCGTTCGGCATCCGGAACTCCCATCACTCAAGACCTGGTACAGCGCATGAACTGGGCGCAACAGGAAGTCTGGCGCAACGGCATACGCTGCCTGCCGGTGGACAGTCCGCTCATGCCCTATCTCACCCCGCAGGACTACGTCAGCGCACTGGGCCGCCTCAGCGGCCGCACCTGCGCGGGAGAGCCGTATTGCCTGACACCGCGCCAGACGGGGGAAGAAGAGTCCCATCAATCCAGATCCTTCACCTATTCGCTGCAAGGCGGATACGGCCCCAGCCTTATGGACGAGGTGCTGCGTTACAGCCGCCTTTCCGCAGCCCTGGCTGTTCAAGAAGACTTTGACGTTATCCACGCCCATGACTGGATGACCTATCCAGCGGGCATGCTGGCCAAAACCCTCACGGGCAAACCCCTTGTTGTCCATATCCACGCCACCGAATACGACCGCAGCGGAAGCGACATCAACGAGCAGGTGGCGGGCATTGAACGGGCGGGCATGCTGGCCGCCGATGTGGTGGTGGCCGTGAGCCGCCTTACCCGCAAAACCGTCATCGAACGCTACGGCATCCCCCCGGAAAAGGTCATGGTCGTACACAACGCCGTGGCCCGCCACGAGGCCCAGCGCCATTATCCCATCCCGCCGCGCATACGGCACGAAAAGCGCGTGCTGTTTCTGGGCCGCGTCACCTTTCAGAAAGGGCCGGAATATTTCATGGAAGCCGCACGGCTGGTGCTGCAAAAAATCCCCAACGTGCGCTTTTTCATGGCTGGCAGCGGCGACATGCTGCCACGCCTCATCCGCAGGGCCGGGCAGTTGCGCATGGGCAGCCGCTTCCACTTTGCCGGCTTCCTGCAGGGGGAGGAGGTGGACCGCATGTTTGCCCTCAGCGATCTCTACGTCATGCCGTCGGTTTCCGAACCCTTCGGCATAACGCCCCTTGAGGCCATGCTCTACGACGTTCCTGTACTGCTCTCACGTCAATCGGGCGTATCCGAAGTGCTGCAACACGCCCTTAAAGCCGATTTCTGGGATACCCGCGACATGGCCGACAAAATCTGCGCCGTTCTGCGCTACCCCTGCCTGGCGGCTGAACTGGTGAAAAACTGCCGCGAAGAAATGAAGTCCATCCGTTGGGAAAATGCCGCCGACCAGTTGCTGGCCATTTACCACAACGTACACGGAGGTCGCTCATGACAGCCATATGCCTGTGCTATGAGGTTCACGAACCTTACCAGCTGCGCCGCTATACGGTTTTTGATATGGGTCAGAATTCCATTTATGAAGACGATGACCACAACTGCGATGCCATGCTGCGCGCGGCACGCCTGTGCTACCTGCCCGCCAATGAGCTTATGCTCAAGCTCATCCGCCGCTACGGCAAGGACTTTCGCGTGTCCTACGCCATTTCGGGCACAGTCCTTGACCTCTTTGAGCAGTACGTTCCTGAAGTGCTTGAAAGCTTTACGGCCCTGGCGCAAACGGGCTGCGTGGAATTTGTGGCCGAAACCGCGCCGCATTCCCTGGCCTTTCTCTATTCCCGCCAGGAGTTTGACCGCCAGGTGCAGGCACAGGCGTCCCGCCTGAAAAAGCTCTTCGGCGTCAAGCCCGTGACCTTCAAGCATACGGAATGCGTGTACAACAACGACCTCGCCGCCGCTGTGGCCGAACTCGGCTTCAAGGCCGTGCTGGCCGAAGGCACGGATCAGGTGCTGGGCTGGCGCAGCGCCAACTACCTGTACCAGCCCGTCAGCGCTCCGGAACTTGGCCTGCTGCTGCGCAACACCAGCCTTTCCAACGACATAGGCCTGCGTTTTTCCGACACGGCCTGGCCCGCATGGCCCCTTACGGCCGACACCTTTGCCTCCTGGTGCCACGGCCTGGCCGATTCGGCCGATGTCATCAATATCATCAACGATTATCATGTGTTCGGCCTGCGTCACAGCAGGGAATCGGGCATTTTTGACTTTCTGGAAGCCCTGCCGGAGGCCCTGCTGGCCCACAATGATTTTCACTTCGCCACGCCCGCCATGGCGGTCAAACAATTCAAGCCTGTGGGCAAGATGGACATCCCCCAGTTCATATCCTGGGAGGACGAGAGCGGCGACCTCACCGCGTGGCTTGGCAACGACATGCAAAAAGACGCCATACACGCCCTCTACGCCCTTGCCTCACGGGTGGATCGCAGCGGATCAGCCGAACTGCGCCACGATTTCGACAGGTTGCAGACCGCCGACCACTTCCGCCACATGTCCACCAAGTGGTTTTCCAGCGAGGCCCCGGACAGGCCAAGCCCCTTTGGCAGCCCCTATGACGCCTACATCACCTTCATGAACGTGCTGGCGGACTTTGAAATGCGCCTCAAGGCCGTTGAAGAACAGCAAAAGGCTCCCGACCCGGCCAAGGCTGCACCGGCCAAAACAGCCCCGGTAAAGCCTGGCCCGGCAAAAAGCCGCACAGGCCAAAGCCCCAAAACGCAGCCCAAAACTGCGAAAAAAGCGCCGGGCAAAGCACAGGCGTCCAGCAAGGAAACAGCAGGGGGCAAAAAGCCCGTGACGGGCGCAAAAGCAGTGCCAGCCAAAAAGGCAGAGCCTGCCAAAAAGACGGAGCCAAACCCAAAAACTGCAGCGGGCAAGAAAAAAGCCGCCGCCAAGGGCACGGCCACCACAAAAGAAAACAAGCCCGCCGCTTCGCCCGCAGGAGCGGATCAACCTTGAGAGCACACAAAGGCCACGGCACGCCCGTGACGGCGCTCATCTGCGGGGATGTCCCGCGTGAGCGTCTTCACGGCAAGCGCCTGCGCATCCTGCCGCCAGCCCGCGTTCACGCGCCGGGCGGGCGTCTTGGAAGCATTGGGAATGGATATTCTCAATGCGAAAATGCTCTAATATGGCCAGTGAAACAGCACTCGAACGCCCCCCAACATGAAAGGGCCACCCCCCACAGTCGTGGCCCTTACTGATATCTTGAGCAAGGAGATGACATGGACTTCAATTCCTCCCTGGTAACCCTGTTTGAAGTGAGCTGGGAAGTCTGCAACAAGGTGGGCGGCATTCACTCTGTCGTCACCAGCAAGGCCCTTCAGGCCGTGGAGCACTTCGGCGAAGACTACTTTCTTCTGGGCCCGGCCCTGAAAGAGAATCCCGGCTTTGAAGAAACCGACGAGCACGCCTGGGACTCCCTGCGCATAGGTCTTGCCACCCGTGACCTCAAATGCCGCCTGGGCCGCTGGAACATACCCGGACGCCCCAAGGTCATACTGGTGGAGTTCGACAAGCGCTATGCCAGCAACCAGCTGCTCTTTGAAATGTGGAAAAACTACGGCGTGGATTCCCTCTCCGGCGGGTGGGACTATATTGAGCCCGTCATGTTCGCCGCGGCCTGCGGTGAAGTCATCGCCGCCGTGCACGAAAGCCGTGTGGTGCCCATGCAGGGGCACAGCGTGGCCCTTTTTCATGAATGGATGTGCGCCGCGGGCCTGCTCATGGTCAAAAAGCTCGCGCCGGAGGTGGGCACGGTCTTTACCACCCACGCCACCATGCTGGGCCGCGCCCTGGCCGCCACCGGACGCGACATTTACAGCAACATGCGCAACATCAATCCCGCCAACGAAGCAGCGGCGCTGAACATCACGGCCAAATGGTCCATGGAGAGCACCGCCGCGCGCGAGGCCGACGCCTTTACCACCGTCAGCCCCATCACCGGCGAGGAATCCACGGTCTTTCTGGGCCGCCAGCCCGACGTCATCACCACCAACGGTCTTGATCTGCGCGTCATACCCGACTATTCCGAAGACCGCAGCGTGCCCTCGGCCTCGCGGGCAAAGATAATGGAAGCCGCAGGCCGCTTTTTGCGCGGCCCCCTGCCGGATCACACCCGTATCTTCATCATTTCAGGCCGCTACGAGATGCACAACAAGGGCGTGGACATCTTTCTGGACGCCCTGGCCCAGGCCGACCGCAACCTGTCCGGCACCGAGACCTCCATTCTGGTGCTCTGCATGGTCATGGGCGGCCACACGGGCGTCAACCCGGCGGCCGTGTCCGGCGACCCGGCTGAAACGGACAACGGCCAGCCCTTCATCTGCACCCATTATGTGTGGAACGCCCCGCAGGATCCCATTATCAGCGCCTGCCGCCGCCTCGGACTCAACAACAGTCCTGAGCGACGCATCAAGGTGATCTTTGTGCCCGCCATGCTTGACGGGCATGACGGATTTTTGAACATGCCCTACGAAGAAATCCTGGCCGCCTGCGATGTGGGCTTCTTCCCCTCCTGGTACGAGCCATGGGGCTATACGCCGCAGGAAAGCGCGGCCTGGGCCGTGCCCACGCTCACCACCGACCTTTCGGGCTTCGGCATGTGGGCCAGGGAAAAGATGAAGGAAGAGGGCATGGATCACAGGGGCGTCTACGTCATGCCCCGGCGCGGCATGAACTTTGAGCAGAGCGCCAAAGTGCTGCACGAAAAAGTGCTTGTTGCCGCCACCTGCGCTGCCGAGGACATGCACTCCTGGCGCGGTTACGCCCGCGCCCTGGCCGAAAAAACATCCTGGAGTTATTTTTTCGATAACTATGTTAAGGCATTCAATATAGCTCTCACCAAGTCCGAAACCCGCGCCGATCACGACGCAGGGCACGGCGCGCTCACACGGGTGCTCACGGCCTCCTGCTCGGCCACACCCTTTCTGCGCCCCATCATGGCAGTGGCCGAAGTGCCCCGCGAGCTTGCCCGCCTGCGCGAACTCGCCCAGAACATCTGGTGGTGCTGGCACGACTACGCCAAGGCCCTGTTCATGGCCCTGAACCCCCAGTTGTGGGAAGCCTGCCGCAATCCGCTGAGAATGCTTGAAGAGGCATGGCCCGCCCGCTTCAAGGAGCTCATGGCCAACGAAGAATACATGGACATGTACCACAGGGTGATGGAGAGCTTTGACGCCTATATGGCCGAACCCATCCGCTCCCTCAGTCAGGACGTGACGCCCGAACACCCCATTGTCTACTTTTCCACGGAATACGGGCTCAACGAGTCCATACCCATCTATTCCGGCGGCCTTGGCGTTCTTTCCGGCGACCACCTCAAATCCGCCTCGGACATGGCCCTGCCGCTGATAGGCATCGGCCTGCTCTACAAGAGCGGCTACTTCATGCAGGAGATCGATTCCAACGGTCGCCAGGTGGCCCAGTACCCCATCAACAACTTTGCCCAGATGCCCATAAAGCAGATGCAGGATGCCTTTGGCGAAGACATCTATGTGCAGCTTGAACTGCCGGGGCGCATCCTCTTCGCCCGCGTGTGGCGGCTGCAGGTGGGCCGGGTGACCCTCTTCCTTATGGATACGGACACCCCCCGCAACACCGATGAAGACCGCCGCATCACAGACCGCCTCTACGAGGCCAACCGCGAAACCCGGCTGCTGCAGGAAATTCTGCTGGGCCAGGGCGGCATGCGCCTTTTGCGGACCCTGGACATCATCCCCAGCGTCTACCACATGAACGAAGGGCATTCGGCCTTCATGGCGCTTGAAAGAGTACGCGACTGCATGACGCAGGGCATGGACCATGACGAAGCCATGACGCGCGTGCGCTCCAACACGCTCTTTACCACCCATACCCCCGTGTCGGCGGGCAACGAAGCCTTCTCTCTCGAACTTATGGGCCGCTATTTCACCGGCATGGCGCAAGGCCTGAACCTTTCGTGGCAGCAGTTTGTCAAACTGGGGCAGATCGAGGGCGGCGACAGCCAGTCCTTTGAAATGACCGTGCTGGCCCTGCGCCTTTCCTGCTGGGCCAACGGCGTCAGCCGCCTGCACGGCATCGTTTCCCGCCACATGTGGAACAAGTTGTGGAAGGGCCTGCCCACGGCCGAAACGCCCATAGGGCACGTCACCAACGGCGTGCATACCCCCTCCTACGTGGGCAGCTGGATGCACGAGTTGCTGCTCAAGCACCTTGGCTCCGGCTGGATGCAGTCCCAGCCCGGCGCTGATACATGGGACAAGGTGGACGGAATCCCCGACGAAGCCTTCTGGGCTGCACGCCAGAACCAGAAAGAAGCCCTGCTCGACGCCCTGCGCAAGCGGGTTCCCGTCTTTGCCCAGCGCTTCAAGCTGGACCCCGACACCCGCAAGAATATGGAGGCCCTGCTCAAGCCGGAAACACTCATTATCGGCTTTGCCCGGCGGTTTGCGCCCTACAAGCGCGCCACCCTGCTTTTTGCCGATCCCGACCGCCTGGCGCGCATTCTCAACAATCCCGACCGCCCTGTGGTGCTGGTCTTTTCCGGCAAGGCGCACCCTGCGGATGAGGCAGGCATAAACCTCATCCAGGAAGTCATGCGCATGTGCCAGGATCAACGCTTTCTGGGGCGCATCTTCTTTCTCGAAAACTACAGCCTGTCCGTGTCGCGGCTCATGTCGCAGGGCTGCGACGTCTGGCTCAACACGCCCCGCCGCCCCCACGAGGCTTCGGGCACCAGCGGCATGAAACTGCCCGTCAACGGCGGCGTGAACCTGAGCATCTCCGACGGCTGGTGGTGCGAGGGCTACAACAGGCAAAACGGCTGGACCATCGGCCCCGTGGTCACCAATGAACTGCCCAGCAGCGAGCAGAACGACTACATCGATGCCGAATCACTGTACGGCCTGCTGGAAAATGCCGTGCTGCCCCTGTACTTTGAACGCAGCCAGAACGGCCTGCCCACACAGTGGATAGCCATGGCCAAGCGCTCCCTCAAAAGCCTTACCGCCATGTACAGCAGCAACCGCATGCTCAATGACTACATCCGTCAGTACTATTTGCGGGCCGCACGCCGCCGCAGCATGCTGGCCGAAAACGACTGGGCCGCCTGCCGCCAGCTTGCCGCCTGGGCAAAAGACCTGCCCGCCCGGTTCGGCACCATCAAGGTGGAGGAAATGCTCATCAGCGGCGTGGAGAACAATACAATGATCTGCGGCGAGCCTGTGAGCGTTCGTCTGCATATCGACATCGGCGAAATGCAGCCCGAAGAAATCCTGGCCCAGCTTGTCATCGGCCGCGCGCTCATTGACGGCAACTTCATTGACAAACCCGAAATACTGCGGCTTGAACCCCGCACCTCGGACAATGGCAATGGAGGCAAAACCTACTCTGCCACCTACATACCCACGCACAGCGGACAGTACCGCTACGGCGTTCGCATCATGCCCTTCCATAAAGACCTGGCCTCGCCGCTTGAAACGGGCCTCGTCCTGTGGGCCTAGGCGGGGAATACGGGATGCACAACCGACCGGCATCGGCGGAGTGCTGTCACGTTGAGATGCTTTGTGGGGGAGGGACCCTTTTGCAAAAGGGTCTCCTCCCCCACACCCCCCAGACCAGATTACCTTTGAAATGTTACACATTTCAAAGGGGTCATTCTGCCGGAAATGCGATTTGCGGCAGAATCCACGCCACGTTGTGGCGCGCTGCACTCTCGCGCAGCGTTAGAGCATTTAACTTTTTCAAAGGTTAAATGCTCTAGCCAGTGCCGTCACGAGCGCCTTTCCTGGTATCTCTGCGTCGAACTTCACCTTTTATTCCGGTCGAGTACCACCAGAGTACACTCCCTGCATAAAAGGCTCGTTCTCCTTGATATAACTGGAAATTCATCTCGTGACGATACTGTCTAAAGCTTTTATTATCACTTGGTATAGCGGCTGCGTAACTACCCGCCGTAACGGGCGTGACACGCGGATATAATGCCGTTCAGACAGAAAGCGGGCCGCCACAGGGCGGCCCGCTTTCATTGCTGGTCATTGCTGTTTTTTGCTATTTCTTGCTGCTTCGCCGGAGCATGTTTGTGTAACAAAGCTTTGGACGGGCGGGCGGTTGTAAAAGATTGTTCACCAGAGGTGCACTGGCCCGGAAAGCATCGGGCAAGAAAACATCGGGCACAGAAAGCACTTGGAGTAGACAGCACACAGGCGCAAAAAACATGAGGCGAGTGGGCGGTTCCACTGCCCGCCCTGCGCTACCCGTTTTTCACGTCGGCGCGGCAGGTGAGCGTTGGCCCGTCCAGCATGCTCATGGCGTCAATCAGCAGGGAGCGGTAGCTGCCTGTGCCGCCCCCGACGCCAACCACCATAGCTTCAGCGGCAATTTCTCCTGCCACGCCCATGCTGCTGACAGCGCACAGGCAGGCCTGGGGCGCTTCTTCGGGCGCAGCCCCAAGGCAACAGCCGATGACGGCCGCCGACATGCAACCCGAACCCGTGATGCGCGCCATGAGCGGATGCCCGTTGCGCACCGTCCACACCCCCTGGGCATGGGCCACAATATCTATGGCTCCGCTGATTACCACCACGGCTCCCGTGCTGTCACTCAGCCGCCTGGCCATGTCGGACGCGCCCTTGAGGCTGCCCTCGGTCACAAGGGAGGCGTCCTCGGCGTCCACGCCTCTGGCCCTGGCGTCCTCTCCGGCCAGAAAACCTATCTCTGAAATATTGCCCTTGATGACCGCAAAGCGCACTTCACGCAACAGGCTTTGCAAAGCGCTGTTACGCAGGGCCGTAGCGCCCGCGCCCACAGGATCAAGCACCACGGGCCGCCCCAGGCTGTTGGCGCGCCTGCCCGCCACAATCATGGCCTCAACAGTGCGGCTGTTGAGCGTGCCTATATTGATGACCAGAGCCTGCGCCAGAGTCACCACATCTTCCACTTCGGCAATGTCGTCGGCCATTATGGGCGACCCGCCAGCGGCAAGAACCATGTTGGCGCAGTCGTTCACGGTGACGTAGTTTGTAATGCAGTGCACCACAGGCCCGCGCCGCCGCACGGTATCCAGAATATCCGCAAAGAATCTCATGCACTTCTCCTTCCGGCCACAGCCGGATCTCCATACGCAAACATACGCCGCTCTGGGGCGAAAAACGCCACGGCAGCCCTGAACGCGCCCTGCCGCCGGGCACGGAGGCCTAAGCGTAGCTTCAGCTGTTGCCCGCAGGGCTTGCCTGAACCGTTGGCGGGAACCGCCTTACGGGGCAGGACAGCATCGCTATGTATGAAGGCAGCACTACTATTTACCTGCGCAATTCCCTGCGCGCTTAAACCCCGTTGTGAGCGTGCCGCAACCCTTGAGAATGTATATTCTCAATGCTTCCAAGACGCCCGCATCCCCCAGAGCAATTTCAACGTGAAATTGCTCTGGGGAAGCATTGATTAAAGAGCCTCCTGGAAACGCGCTGGTATTTCGTTTGGCAAGGCGCTCTTTTTTTGAAGCAGGAGTGGACTCTTCCGTCCTCGACTGCTTCAAAAAAAGAGAAGCAACGCCGCCAAACGGAATAAATCAGCGTTTCCCTAAAAGGCGCTCGTGACGACACCGTCTAGGGTTTGATGTAGGCAAAACCCTCACGCTGCAAACGCACTATTTCCACCAGTCCCGCAGGCACGACTTCGCAGCCGGGCCAGAGGTCTTCGGGCGTCATGTTGTTGTTGGCCAAGGCATTGGCGCAAACCCGGATGCGCACCCCCTGTTCCTGCAAGGGCGCGGCCAAGGCGCGGAACTCTTCATTGCTCTTGTGAAACTGGATTGCGGAAGGGCCGTTGGCCACCACCACAAGTTGATAGCTCTCGTTGGGCAAGGCCTTGATGTAGTTGCTCGCATTCATCAGAACCAGCTTCAGGATGGCGGGTTCCTTGCTGTCTATGTGCAGGCAGAGATTGTAGTTCATATCCATTCTCCGGTAAAATTACAGCCGAAACAAAGGTGGCGACGCCGCGTTCATACAACGCCGCACACGGTACAAGTAGTAGCAGGGGGCAGGCCTTTTGCCAAGCGGCGCAGAGGCCTGATATCATCGTAGCCCAGCAATATTACTCATAAAAACGATACAATATGCGAATGTTTCTTGCTAAGAAAATCCATACAGCGTATAGTTACGTATGTGCAGTGTATTCAGCATAAAAACCCTGCGGCCCGCACGGCCCCTCCATGCCCAAAGCTCCCCCGGTAAGTACGTAGCCCCCTGGCTTGCACCGCTACGCGCGCTTTGCGCGTTGCTGCTCTTACTGCAGCTTTCCGGCTGCGGCCTGCTTTCGGCAAAGACCGAGGATCCCCACGAGCAAAAAGAGCAGGAATCCCTCGAGGCCGCATGGCGTGGCGACCCTGTGCCCTATACCCTGCGCATCAAGGTCAAGGACGGGCCATCCTCCCTTGAAGGCAAGATGAAGTCCGTGAGCCAGCTGGAGCAGCTTGCCAAGGAGCCGCCCGACAGCACGTTGGCCCTGGAACGCCGCGCCCGCGCCGATGTGGAAACAGCCGTCAAACTTCTGCACTCCCAATGTTATTATGAAGGCACAGCGGCCTTTGCTCTGGACGAAGAGACAAAGCCCGTGCGCGTGACCCTCACCCTTACGGCCGGGCCGCGTTACACGCTGGGCCGCGCCAGCGTGACCTACGATCCGCCGCCCGATGTGCCCGGCTATTTCAAGACCCGCGAGCGTGAAGTGGGCTTTTGGGGTCTGGAAACCAAAACCCTGCCGCCGCCGTCCTTTCCCACAACCCTGCCGGGGGTCGCCGTGGGTAAACCCGTGGTGGCCGACGCCCTGTTGAACGCCGTCGAAGATTTGCCCGAAAAACTGCGTACCCAGGGCTATCCCCTGGCGTCAGTGACCCAGTCGCGCTATACGCTTGACCCCGAAAAACGCCAGGTCAACGCCGACATCACCCTTGATCCCGGCCCGCCAGCCCTCATGGGCCGCATTGACGTGAAGGGCAATGCGGGCGTCAACGCCGCCTACCTGCAAAGGCTGGCCCTCTGGGTTCCCGGCGAGGAGCCGTGGGACGCCGAACTGGTGGATGATTATGCCAACAACCTGCGCGGGTTGGGGCTTTTCCGCTCTGTGGACATACGCCCGCAGGAAGAGCTGCTGACCAAAAATAGCGCCGCTGCCAACGGCGCGCCCACCAGAAACAAGGACGGCGTGCCCGTGCTGCCCCTGGAAGTGACCGTGGCCGAACTGCCCTTCCGTTCCGTGGGCGGCAGCGCCCGGTATGACACGGATACGGGTCTTGGCGTGGAAGGTTTCTGGGAGCACCGCAATCTTTTTGACAATGGGGAAAAGCTCGTGGTCAGCGCCCCCATCGCCACACAGGTTCAAGGCATCAAGGCGGCCTTTGAAAAGCCCGCCTTTCTTGTGCGCGAGCAGCGTCTGCTGGCGTCCGGCTCGGCCCTGCGCGAAAATACCGAGGCGTACAAAAGCACGGCAGCCAGCGCCTCCGCCGCGCTGGAGCGGCGCGTCTCGCGCTTCTGGTGGGCCAGCCTCGGTGCCGGAGGCCAGAGCGGCTCCATCAAGGAAAACGGCAAGTCCGAACAGTTTTACGGATATATAGGCCCCAGGGCCAGCGTGCGGCGCGACAGCCGCAACAATATCCTCAATCCCACGAGCGGTTCGGAAATCACCGTCAAGGCCAACCCCAACACAGGTTTTTACGGCGAAAGCTTCACGGTCATGGCCGGTTCGCTGGAAGCCAGCGGCTACTACGCGCCCTTTCACAAAGACGGACGGCCCGACGACAAGCTGATCCTGGCGGGCAGGGTTGAAGCCGGGGCCATGTCCGGCGCGGCCCTGCGCAACATTCCCGGCAGCCTGCGCTATTACGCTGGCGGCGCGGGGTCGGTGCGCGGCTACCCCTATCAGTCCGTGGGGCCGGAGGACAAAAACGGCGATCCCCTTGGCGGGCGCTCCTTTCAGGAAATCAGCCTTGAGGCGCGCTACAAGGTTACCGATGATGTGGGCATTGTGCCCTTTCTGGACGGCGGCATGGTCTACAGGGACGAAGTGCCACGCATCATAGGCGACATGGATTGGGGCGCGGGCATTGGCCTGCGCTATTTCACGCCCATCGGGCCGCTGCGGCTGGACGTGGCCACACCCCTGCGACCAAGGGACGGCGATCCTCCCATACAAATCTACGTGAGCATAGGGCAGTCCTTCTGATGACGAGCGCACCCACACATTCCGCACAGACCGACGCCACGGCGGACGGCTCCAGAGCCGGAGCCGGTTCGTCTGCTGCAGTTGGTTCTGGCGCAGCTGGTTCTGGCGCAGCTGGTTCTGGCGCGGCGGCATCTGGCGTGACTGGTTCTGGCGTGACTGGTTCTGGCGTGGCCGACACGGGGCCGGGCACGCCGAAAGGGTCTGGCGGAAGCAAGAACAACCGTGGCCCGGCTGCCCGCGTCTGGATTGCCCGCATATGGGCTGTGGTCTGGCGCGGGCTGATCTTTGTGCTGCTTTTGCTGCTGTTCTTTCTGGCTGGCGTACTGCTGGCCTTGCGCAATGAAAACGTCCAGGCCTGGATCAAGGACGAGGTCAATGCCGTTCTGGCCGCTTCAGCGGCAGAAAGCGGCCTGCATATCCGTTTGACGCAGCTTTCGGGCTCTCTGCCCTTCACGGCGCAAGTGGGCGTGGAATTGGCCGACGCCCACGGCCTGTGGCTGGACGCGCCGCACAACACCTTTGTCTGGGACTGGGCCGCCCTGCCGGGCCGTGTGCGCATTGCCGAACTGATCAGCAACGGGCCGCGCCTCTTGCGTTTGCCCGACCTGCCCCCGTCGCCTCCGGAGCCACCCTCGCCGCCGCTGACGGAAGCGTCGCTGCGTGAAACGCTTGGCGAGACGGTACGCACCATCAGCTCATTGCCGGGCTGGCTGCCCGATGTGCTTCTGGACAGGGTGGCCGTTGTGAACGCGCAGCTTCCTGCAAGCCTGCTTGGCGCGCTGCCGCCAGCCGATTCCACGGCTGATGCCAAGGCCGATGCCTCGCCTAGCGCCAGGGCAGACGCCAGGGCAGACGCCAAACCAGAAGCCAAGGCCGATGTTCCGGCCAATACCCCGGCCGCCGACACTCCTGATAGGGCCAAGGGCGAAGCATCACCCACTGCGGCTCTGCCCGCTCCCAGCCTTCCCCCAGACAAACGGTCCGCAGACAAACTGTCCGCTGCCAGCCAGCCCCCAGACAAACGGCTCACAGGCAACTATTTTCTGGCCACAGTTGAAGCCAACCTCAAGGCCGGAAGCACGGGAGGCAGGCTCACAGTCCTGCTGACTGCCCATGGCGCAAACAGTGCCCCTCTGCCCCTGCCCGGCGCGCCCAGCGGCGGCCTTGAGGCCCGCCTTGAAGTGAATTTCGCCCCGCGTCAATCGGGAACAGTCACTCCCTCGGCCATGGCGCTGACCGTGGACAGCACGCTTGAAGCCACTGTGCTGCCTGCCGGAAATGCCGGGGCCGCCCGGGCAGATCAGTCCGCCGGGGCGGACGCACAGGCTGGTCAGGCAATACCCGTCACCACGCCCGCCGCCACAGTTATGGGCACAACCGCGATCGGCACTGCTACTGCATCCGCTGCTGTCGCCACACCCACCTCTGCCGCCACTACGGTGGCAAGCGCGAGCAGCACACCGGGCACCACCACGCCCGCCACCACAGTTACTGCTGCTTCCGGCACAACCGCCGCAGCCGCCGCGCAGGGCACGAACAAAATCTCCACAACAAAAGCCGCCTCCGGCCCTTTGGCGACTCTGCTCGGCGATGGAGCCAGAATTTCGCTGGCCCTGGGCGCGGAAGTGGAAGCCCCCGCAAAACCCGGCGCTCCTGGTTCGCCTGAGGCCATGGCCACTGTCGCCCGCGTAGGGCTGAACAAATTCTCCATTCAGGCTGGCCCTCTTTCCACGACAGGGCATGCCTTCTGGCAAAGCACGCCCGCCGCTCCTGCCAAGGCCGCTGTGCCGCAGCCCGCGTCCCCACTGGACATGCCTGCGCAGGCCGCAACTCCTCAGGCAGAATCTGCACAGGGCGTACCTTCGCAAGCGCCCTCCGCACAGGCCGCGTCCCCGCAGGCCGCGTCACCACAGGCCGCCCCTGCACAATCCGCAGCCCCGCAGGCTGCGCCTGCGAAAGCTACACCGTCGCAAGCCGTTCCTTCACAAGCCACATTGGCGCAAAAAACTTCCCCGCAGGGATCGTCGTGGCTTTTAGGCCCTCTGGATGTGGATTTGCATGTCAGTGTCGCTCCCGCCAAAAACGCTCCCGCAACAGCCACGCAAGCTGCCGCCCAGGCCCCCGCGCAGACTGCCGCCCATACCACCGGCCAGGCCCCCGCACAGGCCCCCGCTCAGGCCACAGGCCATACCACTGGCCAGGCCACAGCCAAGGCCGCCGCGACCGAAGAAAGCGCGGATCCGCTGGACATGCTGGCCGCCCCTGCCACCGTGCGCCTCACCGCGACCGGGCCTTTGGCCGCTCCTGACCTTACCCTGCGCGTGGAATGCGCCGACCTGCGCGTGGGCACGCACAAACTTGAGCAGGCCATTGTGCACCTTGGCGCGGCCCCGCTGAACTGGCAGGAAGCCCTCGCGGAAGTGCAGGATCACAAACAGGATATTGCCGCCCCCAATGCCGCTCCGGCCGCCCCGGCAGTCGCATCCCCCAAAGTTCCCGACGCCGCGCCCAATAAAGACGCCGCGCCCCCAAAAAATGCCGCGCCCCAAAAAAATGCCGTGCCGGATAAAGATGCCGCACAGGATCAAGCCGTCACGCCCGCTAAAAAAACCGCACAGGATGCCAGTGCCGCGCCCCCCAAAGTCGCAGCAAACAGACCGCAACTCACGGTGCAACTGGACGCGAGCGGCCGCTGGGACGGTCAGCCCCTGAGCCTGGAAAGTCAGATTTTTGCGGGCCGGGGCGAAGAAGACATGCTGCAGGCTGGCCTGCGCAATCTGCGCCTCAACGCACTGGGGATTACAGCCGCCGGACAGGTGACGGCCTCTCTGCCCCCTGGTTCCATGCCTGCCTGTGACGGCAAGCTGGATGTGCGGGTGACCGACTGGGCGGCGCTTTCCACCCTTGTGCCGGGCGCGCGCCTTGACGGCGAGGCTGCCCTGAGCCTTGAACTGCGAGCCGACCGCGTGGCTGTGGACGCAACAGCCAGCAACACTGCCGCCACCAATGACCAGAACGGACACGGCACTGCCGCACAGGCTGCGCAGGCCGCCCAGGCCTCGCAGACAGGTCAATCTTCGCAGACAGGCCAATCCCGTCAGGCCGCTCAAAACTTGCAGACCGCCCAGGCCTCACAAACTGCGCAATCTTCGCAGACGCCCCGTGAAAACCCGCCCGCAACGCCCGCTGTGTCCGGCGGCGCTGCCAGGCCCGCGTCCGCCACGGCAGAACCGGCACAGCGCTACAGCCAGAAGGCCGAACTGCGCATCAACGTGCCCCGCCTGAACTACAGCGCCGGGGCCGCCGCCCCCCTTGTTCTGCGCAATCTTGCGGGCGAGCTCACGCTCAAGGATGCTTTCGGGCCGGGCAGCCTCACCGCGCGCATGGACCTTGGCAATGTTCAACAGGGCGATCTCTCCCTCGGTGCCAAGGTACGCGCAAACGGCGCTCTCAGCGGCCCCCTGGATGCCAGCGTGGAAACGAGCGGCACGGTGGCCACCCACGTGAACGCGCGCTGGCAGCCCGGCCTTGTGCAGGTGCAAAGGCTTGAGGCCCATTTGAGCGGACGCGATCTCGGCTTCCGCGCAACGCCGGGAGCCTCCCTGCGCTACGGCGATGACGGACTTGACCTCAAAGGGCTGGACATCCGCCTTGTTCCCGGCGGCAGACTGCGCGCCCAGGCATCTCTTGGGCAGGACAAGATGGACGTGCGCCTTGACCTTGAAGGACTCGCCCTCACCCCGTGGAAAAAATTTGTACCCGCCCTGCCCGAAGGCACGGTGCAAGCGCAGGCCCGTCTTACGGGCAGCCCTTCGCAGCCCGGCGGCAGCTTCCGCCTTGGCGTTCGGCAGTTGCGCATCCCCAGCAGCCCGCTGAAACCCCTCAATGTGGGACTCACTGGCCGCATCGAGGCAAGCGGCGGCTCCAGCGGCAGCCTTGTGGCCCAGCTGGATATGGACAAGGAGAGCATTCAGGCGCTGGGCGGCAGCGAAGCACGGCTTGAAGTGCGCCTGCCCCTGCTTTTCGGCAAGGACGGCCTGCCGCAGCCCAACATGCAGGGCCCCCTGCGCGGGCAGGTTCGCTGGCAAGGGGCCGCCGGGCCGCTCTGGTCCCTGCTGCCCATCGCGGATCAGCGCTTTGCGGGCAACGTGAACGTGGCCGTTGATCTGGGCGGCACCCTGGCTGCCCCCTCCGCCAAGGGCGCTGTTCTGGTGGACAAGGGCAAGTACGAAAACCTGCTCCAGGGCGTGCTGCTGACCAATATCGCCATGCGCCTCAACCTTGAGGAAGGGCGCGGCGGCAGTTCCGGCAAAAAACAGGGCGGCCTGCCCGGCGTGGCCCGGCTGGAACTGGACGCCTCGGGCGGCCTTGGCGGCAAGCTGCGCGTGGCCGGATTCGCCAGCCTTGACGGCAACAAGCTGGACATCAAGACCACCATAGACCATCTGCGACCCCTGAGCCGCCGCGACATACGCATCGAGCTTTCGGGTGAGGCGGGCGTAACCGGCAGCGCCGCTGCCCCGCAGGTGACAGGCAAGATCGTCGTCAACCAGGGGCTTATACTGCTTAACAAGCTGGCCGTGGGCGGCAGCGTCACCACCCTGCCCATAACCGAAGCGCCCAACCCGTTTCAGGTTGCGCAACAGACCTCCGCCTCCGAAAAGCCCGTTGCCCCCGAAAAGCCCGCCGCACAGGGCAACCTGAACCTGAATATTGTGATTCCCGGCCGCTTCTTTGTGGAAGGTCACGGACTTACCAGTGAATGGAAGGCCGACCTGCTGGTATCCGGCACTCCTGAAGACCCGCAGATCACGGGGCAAATCACGGCCATCAAGGGCACGTTCGATTTTCTGACCAAGATTTTCAAGCTCTCACGCGGCAGCATCACCTTTGCCGGGGGTGCCCTGAGTAACCCCCTGCTGGATATCAGGCTTTCCAATGAAACGCCCAACCTGACGTCCTTTGTGAACATATCTGGCACAGTGCGCAAGATGAAACTGACCCTGAGCAGTGAACCGGAAATGCCCAGAGACGAAATCCTGGCCCAGATTCTTTTTGGCAAAAGCACCAATGAACTGGGACGGCTGGAAAATCTGCGGCTCGCCGGAGCAGTGGCCCAGCTCGCGGGCTTTGGCTCCGGTGGCGGCGGCATCTTTGACCTGACCCGCAAGGCGCTGGGCGTTGATGTGCTGCGGCTGAACTCCACGCCAAATTCCACCTCTGGCGGCAAGTCCGAAGACGAAGGCATGGGTGCCGGCACCTCGGTGGAAATGGGCAAGTACATCACAGACATCATCTATCTGGGCATACAGCAGGGCATGAAGCAGGGCAGCACGGCCTTTGTCATACAGCTTGAAATCACGCCCCGCACCAACCTGGAACTGCGCTCAGAACAGCAGAGCACCTGGGGCGGCATACGCTGGAAGTACAATTATTAGAGCCAGTTCAGGAGACGTGTTTTGTGGGGGAGGCATTACGACAGCATTGCACATTTGATCTTTAAAGCGCATACCAAAAAAAATCTATTAATGCATTCTTGGGAGGCTTTATGTCAACAAATTTTGATGGCAATGCTGATTTTGCCGGATCATTTAAGCAAGACTTTGAAAAGCTGAAAAAAGAAACACAAAAGGTTTCCATATTGGTTGTGGGGGGTACCGGCACAGGTAAAAGCACCCTTGTAAATATAGTTTTTAAAAGAAAAATAGCCGAAGCTGGGGCGGGAAGACCCATTACAAAGGGCATCAATGGCTATGAAAATGATTATCTCCATATTTATGACAGTGAAGGCTATGAAAGTGGTTCTGCCAATCAGGAAAGATATGCAAAAATTGTAGAAGACTTTTTGAAAAAACAGAATAATAATGTGCGCACGGCTATTCATCTCTGCTGGTATTGTGTCAGTGCCCCTTCGGCTCGTTTTACGGATTGTGATAGTAAATTCATCATTGGCATGCCCAAAGAAATTCCCTTGGCAATTGTTCTGACAAAAATAGACGTTGCCACAGAAGAACAGGTTGAGGCTCTGAAGGCGTCCATCGGTGAATCTTGTCCCAATACCCCTGTTTTTCTATCAACAGACAAAGAAATTCCACATGATTTGGACGCGCTTGACAGATGGTCGCGAAAACAGCTCCCTGAAGCGCTGCGCAGAGCTTTCATTTCTGTTTCCAACCGCGATATAGATGCCAAAGAAAATGAAGGCAACACGATTGTTCTGTCGCATGCTGGTGGGGCATTTGCCACAGGCTTTACACCCATTCCATTCTCTGACGCTCCAATCCTGCTTACCAATCAAACTGTTATGTTGTGTCGCATTTGCTTGTTGTGGGACATGGAGTCCCTAACGAAAACTCTTGAGGCATCAAGTAGCTTGAGTACAGTTATGGGCATGATTGGAAAAACCATCGCCGGTAATATCCTCAAATGGATCCCCGGGATTGGGACTATTGCTGGCGGCATGATTAACGGCACGGTAGCCGCAGGCTTGACTTATGCGTTGGGGATTGCCGTGAACCGGCTTTGCTGCAAGATTACCAAAGACAGACTTAAGGGAGTCGAATACCCCCTTGAGCAGTATCTTACTCCAGAATTTTTTAATACACTGGAGCCTCTCTTTAAAATGTATGGGCAGAATAACAAAGATGAGGCTTAGCCATGTCCTCATTGAATACGAATACAAATATTCTTATTCTCGGAAAATCAGGAGTTGGTAAATCCGCGTTACTGAATTATATGCTGGATGAAGATGCGGCAAAAATTGGGCACGGCAAGCCTACGACAGGAGAGGGAATTCATAAATGTAAGCCATTTCATTATCGTGGGATCAGTTTCACAGTATATGATAGCTGGGGACTCGAGGCCGACAAGGAGAAAAAATGGAGGGAAATAATCGAGTCTGAGACGCATAAAAATGATGCAAAAGAGATGAAGGATTGGTTCCACTCTGTAGTATACTGCGTGGACGCCGAAAGAGCGCGAGTAGAGGATTTTGAAATATGTCAAATTTTGCGCCCTCTTATTGATGCCGGCAATCGTATACTTTTTGTGCTGACAAAAAGCGCGCTGAGTCCTGATAATACAAAAAAAACAGCATCAGTGCTGCACAGTGCATTTCCTGATTCTGCGTGCATCGCTGTGGAATCCGTCGCTGCTAAACTGTATGGGCGCACAACTGTTCAGCAGGGCCGTGAAGCCTTATTACAGCATTTTTTTCGCAATTTTTGGGACAACATCATACATAAGACCATTTATAAATATGAAAAAAATGCCATTAAGAATTTTCGCATTCAATTTACTTCGTCGGTGCTGCGTTATTTTGACGAAAAGGCAGGCTCATTAGGTATTTTTACCCACTATGGAGAAGAATTCAGAGATGACATTGTGGCGTTCGCAAAAGGAATGCTTATGACCATTCTTAGTGAAGAATCTCTAAAACTGAAAAAAAATATTTCCGAAGCGCAGAATCTGGTGGCTGAAGTAGTACATGCATTGGACGCTAAAACTGGCATTGACTTTGTACCCGATGCTTTTAATGATAGCGTTCACAAACACTTTAGCACAAATTGGGATAATAGCTTTGCAGAATATTTAGCAACTATAGTAGTATCTTTGCTACCTTTCGGCATATTTTTCAAAAAAGATATATATGAAAGTGTGATACTAAAAGCTTGTGCAAAGGTAAATGATCTGACAGAAGCGGCAATTAAATGCCAGTGTCGTAGTCTCCGTCAACATTACGGCGTTAAGGCAGAAAAAAACTAGTCGCGGCGAAATAGCTATGGATCGTGCTTGTAATGCCCCTCCCTTTTAGACGTTTGCTGTATTTTGTATACAATATTGAGTTTTGTATCTGAAGCGAGGGACTTGGAAACGGCGTCTTCCACGCATCACATCATAGCAATGGGAATCTGCCAATGCCCGAATACACTGGCAGGCAGCGATACACCATCGCACTCTCGCCACGCACGGCTTGACGCATCCTGCGGCAGTGCCGCAGGATGCTTATTTTCACAAGATTTCAGGACAACGAACATGCAACAGCACCCCCCTACCCCTGCTGCTGGGGCAGCGCCGCGTCTGCGCCGTGCCGTGACAGCCGATCATGCCGCCCTGGCCGACCTCTGGAAGCGCAGCGTTGTCGCAACACACCACTTTCTCACGCCACAGGCCGTGGACGAGTTGTATACTGCCATCCTGCGGGAATATCTGCCGGGCGTGGAGGAGTTGTGGGTGGCGGAATACGAGCCTTACAGCCCAAATGATCTCGGCCCAAATGCGCCAGCGGCTGAAGAGTCTGACAACACGGGCGCAAAACCTGAAGGCGCGGCGAACCCGCCCCTGCACAATATCTTCCACCCGAATACACCCGGCCCAGATGTGCGTGCCCCATATGTGCTTGCCCCGGATGTGCCCCGCCCAAATGCGCTCCGCCCTGTGGCTTTTATGGGCTGCAACTGGCCGCAGATAGAAATGCTGTTTGTGGAGCCGGAATGTTTCGGCCTTGGCATCGGCAAGATGCTTCTTGATCATGCGCGGCAGCGGGCCATGGCGGAAGGTGCGACACTGACCCTTGACGTCAATGAGCAGAATCCCGCTGCACTGGCTTTTTATGAACACATGGGCTTTGTGGTGACGGGGCGCTCATCAGTGGACGGGCAGGGCCGCCCGTACCCGCTGCTGCATATGCAATGGCCACGACCCTAGAGCGTGTCCCCTTTTTCAGAGGTACATTACCCAGACCAGAGTAACTTTGAAATGATGCTCATTTCAAAGTGTCATTCTACCGCAAATGCGATTTGCGGTAGAATCCACGCCACGTTGTGGCGCGTTGCACTCGCGCGCAACGATAAAGCCCGGTAACTTTTTCAAAGTTACCGGGCTTTATAAAAGTTTTAGGGGGTGGGGGCGTGGGGGAGGAGACCCTTTTTCAAAAGGGTCCCTCCCCCACAAGAAACTTCAAAAAAAATAAAAACCGTTAGCTGCTCTTGCGCTTGCCTGCGGTCTGGTACCGCTTTTGCGCCGAAAGTTCCGACTTGCGCAGGCGGATGGACAGGGGCGTCACTTCCACCAGTTCGTCTTCGCGCACAAAGTGCAGGGCATGCTCCAGCGTCATCTTTTTCACGGGCGTAAGGGTGACGTTTTCGTCCTTGCCTGAAGCGCGCAGGTTGGTGAGCTTCTTTTCCTTGGTGGCATTGACGTCGATGTCATTATCGCGATTGTGCTCGCCGATGATCATGCCTTCGTACACAGGGTCGCCCGGCTCCACAAAAAGAATGCCGCGCGGCTCAAGGTTATAGAGGGCATAGGCAACGCCATTGCCGGCCCTGTCGGCGACGATGGAGCCGGAATAGCGCGTAAGAAAATCGCCACGCCATTCTTCATAGCCGTCAAGGTAGGAGTTCATGATGCCCGTGCCCTTGGTGTCCGTGAGGAACTCGTCGCGGTAGCCGATAAGGCCACGCGCGGGCACGCTGAATTCAAGGCGCACACGGCCCGTGCCGTTGTTGATGCAGTTGACCATGCGGCCCTTGCGCTGGGCCAGCTTTTCAGTGACCACGCCCATGAAGGTCTCGTCGCAGTCCACATAGAGGCGTTCAATGGGCTCAAGGGTTTTGCCGTTTGCGTCCTTTTGCAGGATGACCTCGGGGCGGCCCACGGAAAGTTCAAATCCCTCGCGGCGCATGGTTTCGATAAGAATGGCCATCTGGAATTCGCCACGGCCCTTGACGAGAAAAGCGTCGCGGTCTGCCGTGTCTTCAACGCGAACGGCCACGTTGCGCAGCGTTTCCTTGACCAGGCGGTCATGGATGGCGCGGCTCTGCACCAGTTTGCCCTCGCGTCCGGACAGGGGGGAGGTGTTGATGCCAAAACGCATGGCCACGGTGGGTTCATCCACGCGGATGCGCGGCAGGGCGCGGGGATTTTCGCGGGTGCAGATGGTGTCACCGATGGTGACGTCTTCAATGCCCGCCAGCACGACGATGTCGCCGGGCTGGGCGGTTTCGACCTCGGCCAGTTGCAGACCGTCATACACCTGAAGCTTGGTGGCGCGCAGGGGGCGGGGCTGCCCGTCTTCGCCTATGCAGGCAAGAGATTCCTTGCTCTGCACATGGCCGTGCATGATGCGGCCTACGGCCAGGCGGCCCAGGTAGTCGGAATAGTCAAGGTCGGCCACAAGCATCTGGAAGGGCTGATCGGCATCATGCGCCGGGCCGGGGATATGCTTGAGGATGGCTTCAAAAAGCGGCGACAGGTCTTTTTGTTCGTCATCAATCTTGTTCATGGCCACGCCCGCGCGGCCGATGGCGTACAAAACCGGAAATTCGAGCTGCGCCTCGTTGGCGTCAAGGTCGATGAAAAGGTCGTAAATTTCGTTGAGCACTTCCTGGGGGCGGGCGTCCTTGCGGTCGATCTTGTTGATGACGACCACAACAGGCAGGCCAGCCTCAAGGGTTTTACGCAGCACAAAGCGGGTCTGGGGCAGCGGCCCTTCAGAGGCGTCCACCAGCAGGATGGCGCCCGTGGTCATCGAAAGCGAGCGTTCAACTTCGCCGCCAAAGTCGGCGTGGCCAGGCGTATCGATGATGTTGATCTTGACGCCTTTCCACGACACTGCGCAGTTTTTGGCGGCAATGGTGATGCCGCGCTCGCGTTCCAGATCCATATTATCCATGACGCGATCGTCAAGCTGCTGGCCAGCGCGAAGAACGCCGCCCTGCTTGAAGAGTGCGTCCACAAGGGTGGTCTTGCCGTGGTCAACGTGTGCTATAATGGCGACATTGCGAAGAGATTCATTGTGCTGCATAGAGCGCTTGCCTTTTGGTATAAAAAAAAGTGTCCGGGCAGCGCTTGTACGCATTTTTCAAAGTTTTGTCACCATTGCCCGTATGAGGCGACCCAGATTTTTGCCTGCCTGAGCAGCCACAAGAATGATTTCTTCCAAAGGAGCCGGGGTCATACAGTCCGGCAAATTTTTATTGGAAAGACAGGACAGGCCAAGCACGCGCATGCCCAGATGCCGCGCGGCGATGACCTCAAGCACGGTGCTCATGCCAACGGCGTCAGCCCCCCACTGCCGGTACATGCGCGTCTCGGCCGGGGTTTCCATTTCCGGGCCGTGCACGCCGATATACACGCCGCGCTCAAGCCGCAGGCCCATCTTGGCCGAAGTTTCCATGGCCAGGGCGCGCAAATCCGCGTCAAAGGGCACGCTCATGTCAGGGAAGCGCTGCCCCCACTGATCGCAGTTACAGCCCACCAGGGGCGAATGCCCGGTATGGTTGATAAAATCCGTCATGCACATGATGGAACCAGCGTCAAAGGTGGGGTTGAGCGCCCCGGCCGCATTGGTGATGATGAGGGTCCTGACGCCCATACCCGCCATCACGCGCACGCCCATGCACACTTCCGCCGGGGTGCGCCCTTCATATAAATGGCACCGCCCCTGCTGGATGAGCACGGGCCGACCCGGCGAATCGTCATCTTCGCCACAGGCCGTGGGGAACCGCCCCCACACAAAAGCGCCCACGTGGGAGTCCACACTTGATGCGGGAAAGCCCGGCAGGTCGGCGTAGGGCACGGCCACCCTTTCGGCCAGCCTGTCCGCCAGCCCGGAAAGGCCGGTGCCCAGTATGAGCCCTATGGGCGAGGCATTTTTTTCTGCGGAGCCGCACGATATGCAGCGCGCGCCAAAGGGTTGCGAAAAGGCGCCGCTGGCTGCCTCCAAAGCCGCACGCAGAGCCGCCGTCGCCGACTGGACTTCCTGCGAATTTTGCATATTATCCCCCCTGATTCCGATCTGGCGAAAAAACCGCAACCCAGCATCCGCAACGGGTACGCGATTTTTCCACCTGTACAGCGCCCGAGCGTGTGGATTTTCACACGGAAAGTGCGTATGCTCGTTCGATACAAACTCTGTATATCCCGCCCGGCCCTGTCCCACAAGGGCTAACGGGCAGATTCGACTCAATTTCCGGCTCGCCGTGCTTGCGGCTGCCCGAAATAAACAGACAACAACTATTTGCGCCGCTACGGCGCTGCATACGGAGACAGGCTTGGACAAAGCTCAGGAAACCATCCCCCTGCAAAAGCATAAAATTCTGGTAGCCAACAGGGGCGAAATCGCCATTCGCATCATGAAAGCCTGCCGCAAGCTGGGCGTGGCCTTTACTGCCATTTTTACCGCTGAAGACGCGGCTTCCGGGCACGTGCGCCTGGCGCGGGAAGAAGGGGGCGAAAAAAGCCTTTTCCGCGTCTCTTCCTACCACGACGCCAACGAACTCATGGCCGTGGCTGATGAGGCCGGCTGCACCGCCGTACACCCCGGCTACGGCTTTTTTGCCGAAGACTACCGCTTTGCCCGCCGCGTTGCCAAGCGCGACCGCAAGCTCATCTTTATCGGCCCCTCGTGGAAAATCATCCGCGAACTGGGCGACAAGATCAACACCAAGCGCCTGGCCCGCAGCCTGGGCGTGCCCACGGTGCCCGGTTCCGACCGCCCCATCTATGACGAGATGGAAGCCGAACGCATTGCCAAGAGCATTTTTGAATTTCAGGCCCAGCAGGGCATCAGCAGGCCCCTTGTACTTGTGAAGGCTTCGGCTGGCGGCGGCGGCATGGGCATTGAGGAAGTGTACGACCCGGATCAGTTCCGCTCCGTCTACCGCCGCATACGCAGTTACGCGCTGCGCCAGTTCAAGGATGAGGGCGTGCTGATCGAACAGCGCATCACCGACTTCAACCACCTGGAAGTGCAGGTAGTTTCTGACCGCTCGGGCATGAACCCCGTGCATTTCGGCACCCGCAACTGCTCCATCCAGTCCACCGGCCTGCAAAAGCGCATCGAGGTCGCCCCCGGCTTTGTGCCCGACGAACTCAAATATACCTTTGACGCGGGCAAGGTGCTGACCGACATCGTTCACTATTCCCTCACCATGGCCCGCAAGGTGGGCTACGACAATGTGGGCACCTGGGAATGGATAGTCACCCGCAAGGGCGAACCCTTCCTTATGGAGGTCAACACCCGCATCCAGGTGGAAAACGGCGTGTCTGCCCGCATTTCAAAGGTCAAGGGACAGGGCAACGTGGACATCATTGCCGAGCAGATCCGCATTGGCCTCGGCGAACCCCTGGGCTACGGCCAGTCCGACATCACCTTTGACGGCGTGGGCATTGAATACCGCCTTATTGCCGAAGATCCCGACAACAACTTTACCCCCTGGGTGGGCCGTATAGAGCGCTTCCAGTGGAGCGACCAGCCCTGGCTGACCATGCTCACCCATGTGCCGACCAAAGAACCCTACGAAATCCCGACTGAATTCGATCCCAACCTGGCTCTTGCCATCATCTGGGGCAAGGACCTGGAAGAAGCCAAGGCCCGTGGCCTTGAGTTTCTGAGTGACCTGCACCTTGAGGGACACAACGGCGCGGGCCAGGAACTGAAGTCCAATGTCAATTTTTTAGCGGCCAACACCGAACGGATCCTCCGCTTTTGAACAAGGAAAATGCATGATGGACAACGTGTCCAAGGCCACTCTGGGGCTTGAGGCCAGGCGCCTGCGCAAACCCGCAATGACGGGAACCCTGTGCAATGCGGCGCTGCAGGCCAAGATCATGAACGGGGGCGGTGTGGGACTGAATGTTCTGCCCGGTCTGCCCGGACTGCCCGGTCTATCTGGTCTGGGCGCAGCCCGCCCTGCCCTTGCCATGCGCAGCCCTGACGCGCCCGCCACAGTGCTGGCCGTCAAAAACTGCATGCCCGGCAACAGCCCGCTGGCCGCTCTGCACTCGTCCTACTCCCACTACCTTAAAACACCCGTTTAGCGGCACACGCGAGTCATGGATAACAACATAGAAAAACGCATCCAGAGCCTGCGCGACAGGCTCAGCTACCTGGTGGACATTTTCGCCGGCAAGCACAAAGACAA
>Ga0265295_1000607_pt1 | contig 70685 bp, 67 predicted proteins | sample Munlansysbiofilm_FD_192503 | JGI IMG/M metagenome (GOLD analysis project Ga0265295, IMG submission 192503) | Leachate microbial communities from a municipal landfill in Southern Ontario, Canada - Methane capture system biofilm | ecosystem: Engineered > Solid waste > Landfill > Unclassified ...
AAACAGGGTCAGGGCCAGGGCCAGGGGACGGCGATGGCCCATGTGCAGTTCACACAGCACGCAGGCAGCCACGAACAGCAAGACCAGCATCGCGGCCCATTTGGTCGGCAGCACCCGGCTATGGGAGACCAGCAGGCGCTGATTGCGGGCATCCTCGATATCCATCGTGTAGCGCCGCAGCGATTCGGCAGCACGATGCAGACCGATCTGGCTGGACCCGGCCTCGACTTGCATCGAGATGCGCACCAACGTATCCAGTTGATCCTCGGCGACCTGGCTCGACCGGCCATCGCCCATCAGTAACCATTCGACTTCGATGACCTCGCGGATGTAATCATCCAGCACCCCCGTGACCTGTTCGCGCAGATCGGTCGGCAGGAGTTTGGCAATGCGCAGCGTGTCGGCCACGGCAACGGCCTCTTGTTCCACAGCCGTGCGGCCCTTGGCATCCTGCTGCCAGATATCCGATGCCACGAAGGCGATCACAATGCCTGTGGGCAGCAGAATGCCCGACAGCATGGTGTTGGCCATATTGGAACCCCGTGTGTCGAGGGGCCACAGCCTGCGCAAACCCCACATGGAAATCAGGGCAACGGACGAAAGGCCGCCCACCAGCAGTGTGCAGCCAATGAACATGGCCCATTCGGGCAGGTCGTACATGAAGTCGTACATGTGACCCTCGTGAAATGCCGGCAGACGCAGGCTCTTTGGAAGCGCGTAATGAACGTTTGGCGCGAATCAGAGAATTTCCTGGATCGCCTCGAAAGGACGACACAGGCGCACGCCTTTGTCGGTGACGACAAAAGGCCGGTTCAACAGGACTGGATGCTGTTCGATGGCGTCGAGCAACTGTTCGTCGGTCAGTGAGGGATCCGCCAAGCCCAGGGATTCGTAGATCGGTTCCTTGGAACGCATGGCCTGGCGCACCGTCAGGCCAGCGGACCCGATCAGCGCCCGCAGCGTATCGCGCGGCGGCAAGCCATGCAGATATTCAATCACCTCGACGGGGCGCCCGGTAGCCTGGAGCGTTTCCAGCGCCTTGCGCGACGTGCTGCAACGCGGGTTATGGTAGATTCTGATCATGTCTTCCCCGGATGGAAAGCCATTATTATCCATGATTCGACCTTTTTCGGATCAGCCAGCCGCACTCTGAATCCGCATGCCGCTGCCTCTGCCATGATGTTCTTGCCACTGCCACTCCAATCGTTGAAACACCGTCCCTTTCATCCGCGCACGGCCCTGTCGGCCACTGCCCTGGCCCTGAGCCTGGCCCTGGCCGGTTGCGCCAGTGGCCCGTCCGACAACCTGAGCCTGGTGCCTGCCCAGCTCGATCAGCAGACCCGTCTGGACGGTCTGTTCACACAGCCGGTCAAATGGTCGCGCGAACGGCCGGGCTGCCAGGGCGAATGCCCGAAACTGGTGGTCGATTCCCTGGTGTTCCCAGGGCATCCCCGCCTGACGACCCTGATCGACCATGCGCTGGCCGCCATGACCTGGGTCGATGTCGAGCATGCGGCGCCTTACGATACCCTGGACGGTTTCGAAGCCTATTACTGGAAGACTGCCGGCGCCCGCGACGAGGTCCACCTGACAGCACGAACGCGCTATCGCAATGAGCGCCTGACGGTGGTCGAACTGGACGCGGGCCAGTACCGGACCGGCATGGCCCATGGCATGGGCGGATCGCAGTTGCTGAACTGGGACAATGCCTCGGAAAAAGCCCTGACAATCGACAATTTGCTGGCACCAGGCGCACGGCCAGCCTTTGACGCCGCATTGCGCGCCGAACATGCCCGCTGGCTGGACCAGCATGCGGACGCCATCGACGACCGGGACAGTTTCGACCGCATGTGGCCTTTTGCTTCCAGTGACAACGTGGGTTTGACCGATGCGGGCGTGCTGGTCAAATACCAGCCCTACGAGATCGCCCCTTATGCCTGGGGGCAGCCGGAACTGCTGATCCCCTACGACCGCTTGCGGGGCGTCCTGCGCCCACAGTACCTGCCCCCGCAGTCCTAGGCCTCCTTGCGCGACCATACGCATATAGCAGCATCGCATAATGCGTCGCGTTCATATCGTTGGACGAAACGATTCGTTCTGTCCTGGAAAGGAACGCTTTAACCTGAACCCTCGTTCATCCACCGAGGGTTTTTTTCATGCGATTCCTGCTTTCCCTGGCTGCAGCACTGAGTCTTGCGGGCGCCGCGCATGCGGCCGATGTGACCTTGCTGAATGTGTCCTACGACCCCACGCGGGAACTGTACCAGGCCTATAACGCGGCCTTCGCGCAATACTGGCAGGACAAGACGGGCGATCATGTCGTGATCCGCCAATCGCATGGCGGTTCGGGCAAGCAGGCCCGTTCGGTGATCGATGGCCTGCAAGCCGATGTCGTGACGCTGGCGCTGGCGCCGGACATCGACGCCATCGCGGCCCGTGGATCGATCCGCCAGGATTGGCAACAGCAGCTGCCCCTGAACAGCGCACCCTATACCTCGACCATCGTATTCCTGGTCCGCAAAGGCAATCCCAAACACATCCAGGATTGGGACGACCTGATCAGGCTGGATGTGCAGGTCATCACGCCCAACCCGAAGACTTCCGGCGGCGCGCGCTGGAACTACCTGGCGGCCTGGGGCTATGCCTTGCGCCAGCCTGGCGGCGATGAGACCAAGGCGCGGGAATTCGTCGGCAAACTCTATCGCCAGGTGCCGGTGCTGGATTCGGGGGCGCGAGGCGCGACCACGACCTTTGTCGAACGCGGCATCGGCGATGTCCTGCTGGCCTGGGAAAACGAGGCCTTCCTGGCCATCAAGGAACTGGGTCCCGATCGGGTGGAGATCGTCGTGCCTTCGGTCAGTATTCTGGCCGAACCGCCTGTGGCAGTGGTGGACAAGGTGGTCGAAGCACGCGGTACACGTACCGTGGCCCAAGCCTATCTGGACTATCTGTACACAGAAGCGGGCCAGGAGATCGCGGCACAAAATCACTATCGTCCTACGTTGAAGACAGTCGCCGACCGGCATGCGGAACAATTCCCCCGGCTGTCCCTGTTCACCATCACGGATGTGGCGCCAAGCTGGGCCGAGGCGCAGAAGACGCATTTTGCGGACGGGGGTGTATTCGACCAGATCTACCAGCCGAATGCGCACTGAGTCCATGCCCCTGATGCTTGCGCCACGGACCTTCGCAGCGGCCCCGGTGCTGCCTGGCCGCAACCTGACACTGGGGTTGACGCTGACCTACCTCGGCCTGGTGGTTCTGCTGCCGTTGTCGGCCGCGTTCCTGACGGCCTCGACCCTGAGCGCAGAAGCGTTCTGGCGGGCGGTCAGCGCACCCCGTGTGCTGGCCTCGTATCGCCTGAGCTTTGGTGCCGCGCTGCTGGCCGGGGCCGTGAACGCCGTGTTCGGTGGCGTGGTGGCCTGGGTGCTGGTGCGATACGACTTCCCCGGCAAACGGCTGATCGATGCCCTGGTGGATCTGCCCTTTGCCCTGCCCACAGCGGTGGCCGGGATCGCCCTGAGTTCACTGTACGCGCCCAATGGCTGGCTGGGCGCGCTGCTGGCGCCGCTGGGCATTCAGGTCGCTTTCAAACCACTGGGCGTCGTGGTAGCGCTGATTTTCATTGGCCTGCCTTTTGTCGTGCGGACGGTCCAGCCGGTGCTGGAGGACATGGCGCCCGAATACGAGGAAGCAGCCAGCAGCCTGGGCGCTTCGCGCGGGCAGGTCTTTGTCCGCGTGGTCTTTCCCACCATCCTGCCGGCCCTGATGACGGGTTTCGCCCTGGCCTTCGCACGCGCGGCCGGTGAATATGGTTCGGTGATCTTCATTGCCGGCAATATGCCGATGATCTCGGAAATCACCCCGCTGCTGATCGTCACCAAGCTGGAGCAATACGACTATGCGGGCGCCACCGCCATTGCCGTGGTGATGCTGGGAATTTCCTTTCTGTTGCTGCTGGCCATCAATCTGCTGCAGGCCTGGACGCGGCGTCGTTCGTCCGGTCTGCCCTGAACTGCCGGGGTTCAATCCATGACTTCCATCACGCTCGATACGCGCGCCCGAGACTTCGCTGCCCTGAGCCCGCCTGCCGAAGGCCGGTTCATACGGCTGGCGCTGATGGGCACGGCGTTCGCATTCCTGTTTCTGTTCCTGTTCATTCCGCTGGCGGCGGTCTTCCACGAGGCGTTGAGCAAGGGCTGGGCAGCTTGCGTGGCCGCAATCGCCGAGCCCGACGCGCGTGCGGCCATCCGCCTGACGTTGACTGCGGCCGGGATCGCCGTGCCCTTGAACCTGGCGTTCGGGATCTGTGCAGCCTGGGCCATTGCCCGCTTCGACTTCCGGGGCAAGAGCCTGCTCGTCACGATGATCGACCTGCCATTCTCCGTTTCTCCCGTGATCGCGGGCCTGATCTACGTGCTGCTGTTCGGGGCACAGGGCTGGTTCGGGCCCTGGCTGCAGGCACACGACATCCAGATCCTGTTTGCCGTTCCGGGCATCGTGCTGGCGACCGTTTTCGTCACCGTGCCGTTTGTCGCCCGCGAACTGATCCCGTTGATGCAGTCCCAGGGCTGCGAAGAAGAGGAAGCCGCCATCGTGCTGGGCGCTTCGGGCTGGCGCGTCTTCTGGCACGTGACGCTGCCCAACATCCGTTGGGGGCTTTTCTACGGTGTGATCCTGTGCAACGCACGTGCCATGGGCGAATTCGGCGCAGTGTCGGTGGTGTCGGGCCATATCCGGGGGCTGACCAACACCCTGCCCTTGCACGTGGAGATCCTCTACAACGAATACAACTTCACGGCTGCTTTTTCGGTGGCGTCCCTGCTGGCCTTGCTGGCCTTGCTGACACTGGCCCTGAAGTCCCTGGCGGAATGGCGCCTGCGCGTCCAGGCCGCCCGAATCGCGTCGGAGCAAACCGCATGAGCATCGAAGTCCGTCACATCCACAAGCAGTTTGGCGCGTTCACGGCGCTGGACGACGTGTCCCTGTCTTTTCCGGACGGCCGCCTGACCGCACTGCTGGGACCGTCGGGCTGCGGCAAGACGACATTGCTGCGCATCATCGCGGGCCTGGAACATCCGGACAGTGGACAGGTGCTGCTGGCTGGCCAGGATGCATCCCGCACGCACGTGCGCCTGCGACAGGTCGGGTTCGTGTTCCAGCATTACGCGCTGTTCAAACACATGACGGTGTTCGAGAACGTCGCCTTTGGCCTGCGCGTCAAGCCCCGCGGCCAGCGGCCCGATGAGCGCCGGATTCGTGAACGGGTCATGGGCCTGCTGGAACTGGTGCAACTGGACTGGCTGGCGGATCGCCGTCCAGCGGCGCTTTCCGGAGGACAGCGCCAGCGCATTGCCTTGGCGCGCGCCCTGGCGGTGGAACCGCGCGTGCTGCTGCTGGACGAACCTTTTGGCGCGCTGGATGCCAAAGTCCGCAAGGAACTGCGGCGCTGGCTGCGCCGCCTGCACGACGAACTGCACATGACCAGCCTGTTTGTCACGCACGACCAGGAAGAAGCCCTGGAAGTCGCCGACGAAGTCGTCATCATGAACCAAGGCCGGGTCGAGCAACAGGGCGCGCCACAGGCTGTCTACGACAAGCCCGAGACGGCCTTCGTGTACGGGTTCCTGGGACATGTGAACCTGTTCCATGGCCGGGTCCGCGATGGCCGGCTGCACACCGGCGCTGCGGCACTCGACGTGCCGGGGCTGGAGGCCGCGAGCGATGCCCCCGGCACGGCCTATGTCCGGCCGCACGACATCCAGATCGAACCCCTGCCGCCGTCGGCGCCTGCCGTGGCGGGCCAGGGCTTGCTGGTGAACCTGCAGCGGGCGCACGCCTTTGGGCCGCTGGCGCAGCTGGAACTGCGGCGCGAGGACAATCAGGAAATCATCGAAGTGGTCATGCCCAGTCTGGAATTCGACCGGATGCGGGCACAGGGCCATCGGCGATTCATCGCCCGGCCCCGTCAGGCGCGGGTGTTTCTGAACTGAGGCTGGCTAGCGGCCCGGCGCCGTGTCTTCGAAACGCCCGAGATCGAAGTAGCGCGAAAAGGAAGCCGCGTCATCCGCGTCTGTCCGAGTTTCCGGGGCCGGCGCTGGCGGGGATTGTTGCTCTGCGTCTGCCGTTGACGCGGCGGATGCGTTGCGACGATCCCGCATGTCGCGGGCTGCATCATCCAGGGCGGCGGCCAGGGATTGGTGGTTGCGCTTGCGCGCCCAGTCCGCCGCTGTTTCGTGGGCCGTGTTGAACATGGTCGGGTCGGCACCGCTGGACAGCAGCAGGCGAACGATGTCCGGCGTGCCGGACAGGGCCGCCATCATCAGCGGCGTCGTGCCGTCCGGTCCTGGCGCATTGACGATGGCGCCCTGTTCGATCAGCATGCGCGCCGTGTCTACCTGGGCCTTGGATGCAGCATAGTGCAGTGGCGTCCATCCCAGGCGATTGACCTGGGCGCCTGCGGCGATCAGCGCCCGGGCCCGGTCGGTCTGTCCCAGGATGCTGAGGTACATCAGCGCCGTTTCGTCCCGGACATTAGGTTCGTCGATCCGCACGTCGGGCGCCGCGCGCAGTGCATCGAACACCCGCCAGGATTGTTCTCGCACCGCCTGGGTCAGTGCAGGGTTGCCCAGGGCATTGCGCGCGTTCGGGTCGGTGTAGCGCAGCAGCATCCCTTGCACTGCGGATACATCGTCACGGCGGATGGCCGACCACCAGTCGGCCGTGGGGGTCTGCTGGCCAAAGGCCGCAAACGGCGCACTGGCGCCTAGCGTCAGCATCAGCAACAGCAACAGCGCCAAGCTGGCCAGGCCGCTGCGGCACGCACCTGAACGAAACGGGAAGGACAGGAACATGGCGGAACAAACCTCCGTCAATAAGCGGCCCGGGCAGCGGGCCAGGATTCAGGCGGTCGCAGCCGCCTTGGCAAACAGACGCCAGTAGTTTTCGGTACTGGCACGCTCGATCTCGGCCACGGGCACGCCGCGCAATTCGGCGATTTTTTCGGCGACATGAATGACCCGGGACGGGTCGTTCATTTTGCCCCGGTACGGCACTGGCGCCAGGTAGGGGGCATCGGTCTCGATCAGCAGGCGATCCAGCGGCACCCTGCGGGCAACATCCTGGATCTGGGCCGCATTCTTGAAGGTCACGATCCCGGACAGGGAAATGTAGAAGCCCAGGTCCAGGGCGCCTTGCGCCACGTCCCAGGATTCGGTGAAGCAATGCATGACGCCACCTGGGGCCTGTTCTTCGCGCATCAGGCGCAGCGTGTCTTCGGCGGCTGCACGCGTGTGGATGATCAGTGGCAGCCCGGTTTCGTGCGCCGCGCGGATGTGGACACGGAAACGATCGCGCTGCCATTCCAGCGGTTCGCTCGATCGATAGTAATCGAGCCCGGTCTCGCCGATGGCGACGACCCGAGGGTGTGCCGCGCGGCTGACCAGGTCTGCCAGGGTCGGCTCGATGCCGCCGTCATCCTCGGGGTCATTGTCGGGATGCACGCCCACAGAGGCTCGCAGGAAGGAATGCTGCTCTACCAGATCGATCAGCCCGGGCCAGTCGCGCAGATTCACACTGACCACCAGCGCGTGCCCCACGCCAGCCGTCCGCATCCGTTCCAGCACATCCGGCAGCTGGGCCCGCAGATCGGGAAAATTCAGGTGGCAGTGGGAATCGATATACATGTTGCAAGCGTTTATCGTGGCCGCACCGAGTGCAGCAGGGTGCGGGCGGCGTGGTCGGCCAGCAGTTTGGGGTTGAGCGGATGGCGCGCCAGGCGCTGTTGTTCCCGCAGCCAGGCAGCAGCGCGGGCCAGAGCCGCCGGGTCCAGTTTCTGGGCGATCGCGGCGATTTTCGCCGCCTGTCCAGGATAATAACGCGGCGGCAGGCCATGCACGCCCAGGCCCAGATCCAGCCACAGGCGCTGAAAACCGTCCACCCAATCAGCCGGTTCGCTGGCCTGCAGGGCATCGGCCAGCACGGCGCCGTCGCCACCGATACTGGCCTGCTCCAGGAACAGATCCAGCCAGTCGGGCATCACAGGCCGCCCCGCCTGGGCCTGATTCAGCGCCAGCAGCGGCGCACCGCCTGCGGCGGCCAGCCTGGCAGCAGCGTCTTTGACGCCCTGTGCCTGCAGCCAGGCCAGGGATTCCGCTGCGGGCGGCAGTGCCAGGGGCAGGCGCCGGCAGCGTGACACCAGTGTCGGCAGCAGGCGGTCGGGCGCCTGGGCCGACAACAGGAACACGGTATGTTCGGGCGGTTCTTCCAGGATTTTCAGCAGCGCGTTGGCTGCGATGGTATTCAGGGATTCGGCCGGGTACAGCAGGGCCACGCGCCAGCCGCCCCGGTGGGTGGCGGTATTGAACCAGGGCAGCAGACTGCGGATCTGTTCGATGCGGATTTCGCGCGAGGGCTGTTTCTTGGCGCCTTCGGCGACGTCCAGGGCGCCTTCGTGCATCGCCTGGGCATCGGGCCGGATGCGGCGCAGGTCGGGATGATTGCCGGCCGCCACCCAGCGGCAGGCCTGGCACGTGCCACAGGCCAGGCCGTCCCGGGGCGATTCGCACAGCAGGCTGGCGGCCCCTGCCAGGGCGAATTCCATTTGGCCGCACCCCGGCTGTCCATGGATCAGCCAGGCATGGGCAAAACGTTCGCGTGCCGCCAGCCAGCGGCGGGCCGGGGCCTGTTGCCAGGGCAGGAAAGCCGTCATGCCCGATCCTGCCCGCTTGATGCGGACGCGTAGCCGTGCGTGCGCAGCAACCCGTCCAGGATAGTGTCCAGTTCGGCGCGGATCTCTTCGATGCTCCAGCGCGCATCGAGAACCCGAAAACGATCCGGTTCGGCCGCCGCCCGGGCATGATAGGCCTGGCGTGTGCGTTCGAAGAACGCGGCGTCCTCGCGTTCGAAACGATCGGCCTGTTCGCGCCCGCGCGACAGGCGTTCGCGGGCGATTTCCAGCGGCACGTCAAACAGCAGGGTGCAGTCCGGCCCCCTGCCCTGCTGCACCCAGTCTTCCAGAACGCGCACGGGTTCGGCACCGAGCGCGCGGCCACCGCCCTGGTAGGCAAATGAGGCATCGGTATAGCGATCACACAGCACCCACTGCCCGCGATCGAGCGCGGGCAGGATGCGCGTGCGCCAGTGTTCGTTGCGGGCGGCGAACATCAGCAGGGTCTCGGTGCGCAGATCCATGGGATGATGCAGCAGCAATTCGCGCAGACTCTCGCCCAGCGGCGTGCCACCGGGTTCCCGGGTGGACAACAGGTCCACTCCGGCCTGGCGCAGCCGGCGCTCGATCCAGGGGATGTGCGTGCTCTTGCCGGCCCCATCCAGGCCTTCGAGTGTAATGAAGCAGGCGCTCCGGGTCATGGGGCTATCGTTTTAGGATGTATTTGCCGACGGCACGGTTATGCGCCGCCAGATTGGTGGAAAATTCACTGGTGCCGTCGCCCCGGGATACGAAATACAGGTATTGGTGCCGTTCCGGATGCAGGGCGGCCTCCAGGGCGGCCTGGCCCGGATTGGCAATGGGCGTGGGCGGCAGGCCCGCACGAGTATACGTGTTCCAGGGCGTATCACGTTCCAGGTCCTTCTTGCGCAGGCGGCCCTGGTAATCGGCACCCAGGCCATAAATCACGGTGGGATCGGTCTGCAGCGGCATGCCGATCCGCAGGCGATTGATGAACACACCCGCCACCCGCGCCCGGTCGGCGCCATGGCCGGTTTCCTTTTCAACGATGGAAGCCAGGATCAGGGCCTGGTAGGGCGTTTCCAGCGGCAGGTCACGATCGCGTCCCGCCCAGGCGCGTTCCAGGATCTGACGGCCAGCCTCGGCGGCCCGGCGCAGAATGTCCAGGTCGGAACTGCCCGGCGTGAACACGTAGGTGTCGGGGTGGAACAGGCCTTCGAGTGCCTGGGCCCGCAGCCCCAGGCGCTGGATCAGGGCCTGATCGTCCATGCCCCGCGTGTCATGGCGCACCTGGGGATCTGCGTCCAGCGCCGCCCGGATCTGGGCAAAGGTCCAGCCTTCGGGAAAGGTCAGGCGGGCCTGGGTCATGTCCCCGTTGGCCATGCGTTCCAGCAGCATCCAGGGCGTATCGCCCGCGCGGGCCTCGTAGGCACCGGCCTTGAGCAATTTGTCCCGCCCGCTCAGGCGAGCCAGCCAGACAAAAGCTTCGGGCTGGATCTCGATGCCCGCGTCCTGCATCGTCTGCGCAATCTGGCGCGGCGTGCCGCCGGCGTCGATGAGATAGTCGACGACGGGCGAACGCATGGACACGGGCCGCTGCCACCCCCACCAGGCCGCTGCGGCGATGGCGAGCGCCAGCAACAGCAGGCCAGTGATCAGCAGCCAGAGAATCAGTTTTTTCATGCCCGCCAGTTTAACGAACTGGCGGGCCGGGCGGCGGAAATCGTGCTCAGATCTGGCCCACCAGCCACTGGACGCCCAGGCTGCTGAGCGAGACGGCTGCCCAGACACCCAGACCCAGCAGCAGCGGACGGGTACCGGCCAGGGCCATGTGGCGCAGGTCGGACGACAGTCCGATGGCGGTTAGGGCCATGATGATCAAAAATTGCGACAGCAGATTCAGCGGTTCGAGCAGCGCGTCGGGAATCAGACCCAGGCTGCGAGTCGCCGAAGCCACCAAGAACCAGAGGATGAACCAGGGAAAGATCGTGGCCAGCGACACTCGGGTTTCCGAATGCTGATTGCGCCAGGCCGTCCAGAACGCGATGGCGATGCAGATCGGAATGATCAAGGTCGCCCGGGTCAGCTTGACGACGGTGGCGATGTCCCCCGCCGCCGCGCTGTAGCTATAGCCCGCCGCCACGACAGAGGAGGTGTCATTGATGGCGGTTCCGGCCCACAGGCCGAAGCCATGGTCGCTCAGCCCCATCCAATGGCCCAGGGGCGGGAACAACAGCACCGCAACGATATTGAACAGGAAGATCGTCGAAATCGACAAGGCGGTTTCGTGATCGTCGGGCTTGATGATCGGCGCCACGGCCGCGATGGCCGAGCCGCCGCAGATTGCGGTGCCGATGCCGATGAGCGTGCGCAGGCCGCCGCTCAGTTCCAGCCAGCGTCCCAGCAGCCAGGCCGCCAGGAACGCTGTGGACAGCGTGATCAGGGTCACGGCCAGGGACGAGGCCCCGGTTTTCATGACCTGGCCGAAACTCAGACCGAAGCCCAGGCCGATGATGGACCATTTCAGCACCTGACGGCTGCTGAAGACCACGCCAGGGACGAAGATCGGGGACAGGCCCAGCACGTTGCGCCAAAGCATGCCCAGCAGGATGCCGAACACGGGGCCGCCGATCAGTGGAAAACGGGCACCCAGCCACCAGGCCGCCAGGCCCAGGCCGGCCGCCAGCAACAGGCCGTACCACAGCGAAGGCGCGCGCGAAGAGCCACCGTGCGGCGATGCCTGGACAGCAGGACGGCTGGCGGCGGATGGCAGGGGATGCGGAACGGCGGAAATGGGCAACATGCTGAAGACGCCTGGAATCGAGACAGACAGGCGGCCATTCTAAGCATCAGCAACCAATCAATAAATTCAAATCATCTTAGTATGAATATAAAAAATATTTAATTGGCTGGTGATGACCATGTGAACTGGCCGACTCGGGGTTCGGGGAGCAATGGAACAGCCTGATGATGCCGAGCGCTTAAGTCGGTTACCGCTGGCCGTCGTACTCCAACAAGCAGTAGCGCTCGATGCCCTCACGGGCGCGCTTCTTGCCGCGCACGAACTGGCTGTTGTTCTCGATGCGCAGCGTCAGCCGGATCGTGGCGACCTTCGGCGGATCAGCCTCGCCAGCACTCGTCGATGAGCCTGGCTGGGTCTGCGCCGGTTTCTTGTAGGGGCCGATCTCGACGCCGCGATGTCGCAGGTAGCTGTATAGCGTGCTCTTGGACACATGCAGCTTCTGCGCGATGGCGGCCACCGACAGCTTGCGCTCGCGGTACAGCGTGGCGAGTGGCGCGGCAGAGTCTTGTAAAACGAAAGTTTTATCGAACCGTTGCAAGCGATGACGATAAGGCGTACAAGCACCTATGCACTTAAACACCGTATTGGAGGGCGTCATGAAGACCGTTCGCTGGAACATCGCCGTGTCGCCGGATGTAGATCAGTCCGTGCGCATGTTCATCGCCGCGCAGGGCGGCGGCCGCAAGGGTGACCTGTCGCGTTTCATCGAGGAAGCCGTGCGCGCCTACCTGCTGGAGCGCGCCGTCGATCAGGCCAAGACGGCCGCCGCCGGCATGAGCGAAACCGAACTGACCGATCTCATCGACGAGGCTGTGCAATGGGCGCGTGAGCACTGATGCGCATCATCCTCGACACCAACGTGCTGCTGGGTGCGCTGATCTCCCCGCACGGCCCACCCGATGCGATCTATCGCGCCTGGCGCGCGGCGCGTTTCGAGCTGGTGACTTCGGCGGCGCAGCTCGATGAGCTGCGGCGGGTGAGCCGCTACCCCAAGCTCAAGACCATCCTGCCCGCGCACCGCGTCGGCACGATGGTCAACAACATGCAACGCGCCATCGTTCTGACGCAACTGCCGCCGCTGCCGGATGGCATTGACGCGAACGATCCAAACGATGCTTTCCTGCTGGCGATGGCTTTGGGCGGCGAGGTCGACTACCTGGTGACGGGTGACCGTCGCGCCGGGCAGCTGCAACGCGGCAGCATTGAGCGCACGCGCATCGTCACGCCGGCCATCTTCTGCGCCGAGGCGCTTTGAGCCATGCCAGTCAGCTTCCTGGGCACTACGCGCTGCAACTGAGACCACGGCCCGCTTTCTCGGCACCTTCCTGGAAGACCCGGCCGCCGTACCCGGCGCGGTACTGCATGCGCTGTCGTCCCAGCTCGGCATCGCCGACCCCGACTGCGTGCTGCCCTACCGCGAGAGCGAGCAGCGCTGGCGGCACACGACCGAGATTCGCTCACGCATGGAGTCGCGCCTGTGGCGTCTGCTGCCGAGATCGGCAGCATCGACAAGACCATCCACACTCTGAACTTCATCGACGACGAGGCCCGCCGCCGCGCCACGCTGCTGCAATTGAACCTCGGCGAAGGCCGCCACAGCCTGGCGCGCGAGGTTTTCCACGGCAAACGCGGCAAGCTGCGACCCCTGAGCAGGAAGGACGACGTTTGAGCCGCTTCAATCCTATCCGCAGCATCCGCGCTGCTGCTGGATAGGCGGGCACGGCACCGAGCCGTAGGAGCAGAACACGCAGCAGTCGCCGGGCTTGGGGCGCAGCAGCGTGTGACACGCCGGGCACTCATCGTAGAACTGGCAGGCATCCGTCGGCATGGTCTCCTGCCAGGCGTGCCCGCACTGTGGGCAAGTCAGTATGGATTCGAGAATGATGGCCATCGCGGCGTCACTTCTGCACGGCGGACGGGTAGCCCGCGTTGGTCGTGGTCTTGGTCAGCGCTTCCGGCTGGGCCTTGTCCGGGTCGTAGGTTCTGGAGTTCCGCCTTGACGCCATCGCAGCGAGCGCAGCCAGGCACCTGGAACAGTTCGATCTTCACGGCGCGATCCCTCCATCGGTATCGATCTGCTCCAGCGCCGCCAGGATCGGGCAGTCATCGACCGGCTGCGTCCCGTCTGCGCATTCGGCGATCAGCCGATCCAGCGCGGCCGACATCGCCTGCATGGTGCGAATCTTGGCGGTGAGCTGGAGCTTTTTCTCGACGGCGCGGCTGCGCACGTCGTCGCAGCAGGCATCCGCTGATTGGCGCAGATGCAGCAGCTCGCGGATTTCGACAAGCGTGAAGCCGCACGCCTGGGCGTGCTGGATGAAGCGCACCCGGCGCACGGCCTCCTCGCCATACAGGCGATAACCGCTTTCGGTCTTGCTGGCGGGAATCAGCAAGCCCTCGCGCTCGTAATAGCGCAACGCATCGGGGCTGATGTCCCCCGCCTTTGCCAGCTTGCCGATGGTCAGCATCACGGCTGGCCGAGACCCGCGGCGCGCAAGCTCGCTTCGTCCACGCCGCGCCCGGCGCAGCAGCCCGCGAGTTGAGCATTGATCGCTACGGCCGGCACTGAGCGCACACCCAGCGCCTTGGCGCGTTGCGCCACTGCGATGTCGTGCATGTCGTGCACTTCGACCGCGCACGAGGGGCAGGCAAGGCTTTGCACCAGGGAAACCACTTCGGCGCAGGCCGGGCAACCGGCGCTGAACACTTCGACCTTGCGTTTGGCAGTCATATCAAGGCTCCTTTCGAAATTCGTGACGGAACTGGGCACGCGGTTGCGCGCTGCTTCATCACGGTTTCAGAATAAACCTTGGAGTTAACTCCAGAGTCAAGAGAAATGTTGCCTAGCAGCCGTCAAGCCGCTAAGCCGGTTGGCTGTTCCATTGCTCCCCGAACCCCGACTCCGGCAATGCCTGCGCCCGTCCGCGTTATCATGGGTGTTGGCCAATTGCTTGAAACCTTTATCTTCACGGATTTTCCATGGAAGGCTTTGTCACCAACGGATTTCAACCCCTGCCCGGCTGCGCGCTGGTGCGCATCCAGGGGGCCGACGCCGCTGCGTTCCTGCACGGGCAGCTGACGCAGGGCATTGTTGGCCTGAGCAGCGATCGGGCGGTGCCGGTGGCGTACTGCACGCCGCAGGGCCGCTTGCTGGCCAATGGCGTGATCTGGCGGACGGGGGATGATCGCTTTGTCTGGATGGTGTCACAGGATGTGGCGGAAGGTCTGATCAAACGCCTGCGCATGTTCGTGCTGCGTGCGAAAGTCACCCTCGATCTGGACGCTACCCTGCGGGCCTGGGGCGTCTGGGGTATCGATGCCGTAGCGGCCACACTGCACGGCACACCGGCCTGGACACGGGTCGCGATCGCGGGCGCGGATTGGATCGTGGCCCCCATGGCTCAGGCGGAACGACCCGCTGCCTGGCGTGTTGCAGACACTGCGCCGGATGTGCTGCCTGACGCTTCCAGCGCGGCTGGAGAAGACGCCTGGGCAGCGCTGCGGCTGGCCAGCGGCTGGCCCTGGATCTGGGCGGCTTCCCAGGATATGTTTCTGCCGGCTTCCCTGGACATGGACCTGAACGGCACCATCGACTTTGCCAAGGGCTGCTACCCCGGCCAGGAAGTCATCGCCCGCAGCCATTATCGGGGGACCGTCAAGCGCCGCCTGGCCTGCGGGGCCGTTCCCTGGGAAACCGGCGCCCCTGCCCTGCCCCCAGGCTCGGATCTGTATGCTGCCGGCGATGGCGATGGCCGGCCCGTGGGCCGGGTGATCGAATCGGCGCTTGCTCGGGGACGGCTGTACATGGCTGCCGAGATCACCCTGTCGGACTGGCCGGCGACGCGCTATGCCATCGGTGCGCCCGGCGGTGCGGTACTCGACCTGGGCGTGCCTTCCCAGGCCGGTTCCGACTGATCAGGGGGATCTCGTCGGGCCGGTGCAATGGGCGGCGCACGGGCGGAACCCGGCGCCCTCGTCCATGGCTCAGCGCGGCTGATGATACAGTTTCAGAATGCTGGAAAAATCCAGCTTTCCATGCCCCTGGCTGCTGTGCAGCGCGTACAGATTGCGTGCCAGTTCGCCCAAAGGGGTCGTCGCACGGGCCTGCATGGATGCTTCTGCCGCCAGCCCCAGGTCCTTGAGCATCAGATCCACGCCAAAACCACCTGCATAATCCTTGGAGGCCGGCGTATTGTCCATCACACCAGGCCAGGGGTTGTACAGTTCCGTCGCCCAGTTGCGCCCGGAGCTTTTGGCGATGATATCCGACAGGGTCTTGGGATCCAGGCCATTGGCCACGCCCAGGGCCAGGGCTTCGGCGGTGCCCGCCATCAGGATGCCCAGGAGCATGTTGTTGCAGATCTTGGCGACCTGACCCGCGCCTGCGTCGCCCGCATGAAAGATGTTCTTGCCCATTTTTTCGAGATAGGGCCGGGCCGATTCCAGGTCGGCGGCTGCGCCGCCGACGATGAAGGTCAGCGTCCCTGCCACAGCGCCGCCCGTGCCGCCGGAGACCGGTGCGTCGATCATGCGGATGCCGCGCTGCGCGGCAGCGGCCGAGACCTTGCGGGCCGACTCGGGGGCAATGGTGCTGCATTCAAGCACCAGCGTGCCCTGGGCAATCGAGGCCAGCAGGCCCTCGTCGCCCAGGTACAGGCTTTCGACGTGACGACTGGCCGGTAGCATGCTGACGACCAGATCGGCGCCCTTGACGGCGTCCGCCGCCGAGGCGGCCGCCGTGGCGCCCGCCTGGACCAGGGTCTGGACGGCCTGGGGGACCAGATCAAAGACCTGAAGCCTGTGGCCTGCCTTCAGCAGGTTCTGTGCCATCGGGCCGCCCATGTGGCCCAATCCGATGAATCCGATGGTGCTGCTCATGTGTGTCTCCTGTGGTGATGCGTAGAATTTTTTCAGGGTCATGCGTGTCCGGTCGGCTCAGGGGCCCAGATCTGCCAGGGGGTGCGGCAGCCCGTCCGGCCCCAGCGGGGCCAGGAAACGCTGCACCCAGTCCGCCGTGGCCTGCTCTCGGGTGGCCGGATTCCAGCGCGGCGTCTTGTCCTTGTCGATCAGCAGCGCGCGGATGCCTTCGCGGAAATCGGGTTCGGCACAACAATGCAGCGAGGCCGTGAATTCCATCCGAAAGGTTTCCGCCAGGGACTGATGCCGTGCGCGTGCCAGCAGCGTATGACTGAGACGGGCCGATCCCGGTGAGCCAGCCAGAAAAGTTGCCGCTGCCCGCGCCAGCCAAGGATCCGGATCATCTTTCCAGGCGCTGATGGCAGCGCCGATTTCCAGAAAATCGGCACGCCCGCAGGCCAGGCGGATGCGGTCCGCGTGACGCTGCAAAGGCCCGGGTTCGGGGGCTGCTGCCTGACATGCGTCCAGCACGGCATCCACCTGAGCCGCATGCCGGGTCGGGTCGTCCGTCCAATCCGTGGCCGCCAGCGCGCCCAACAAGGCATCAAACCCATTGGCATCGCACAGCCGATCGGCCAGGCCGTAATGCAGGCAATCGCCTGCGCCCAGCTGCGCGCCGGTGAAGGCCAGGAATGTGCCGATACCGCGCGGCAGGCGGCTGAGCATCCAGGTGCCCGCCACATCGGGATACAGCCCGATGGTGACTTCGGGCATGGCAAACCGTGTCGTGCCGGTCACGACGCGGTGACTGGCGCCCAGCATCAGCCCCACGCCGCCACCCATCACGATCCCGCTCGCCCAGCACAACACAGGTTTGGGATAGCTGTGAATGCGGTGATCCAGCCGATATTCGGTTGCAAAGAACTCACGGGCCTGGACATTGGCCCAGGCGTCGCCCGCCGGGCTGTCGAGCATGCCGCGGTACAGGCCGTGCAGATCGCCACCGGCACAGAACGCCTTGTCGCCGGCACCGTTCAGAACCACGGCGACGAGGCCGTCATCCGCCGCCCAGGCCTGCAGGCGGGCATCCAGCAGCTGGCACATGGCCAGGGACAGGCCGTTCAGGGTCCGGGGGCTGTTCAGCGTGGCAACACCGATGCGTCGGCCGTCGTGGCCGGGGATTTCCTGGAACAGTACCGGGAGCTGATCGGTGGCTTCGGAAAGAGCGGGCGCATTCATCGCAGATCGGCCTCCTGGGTGAGAATATGACGCGCCACGATCAGGCGCATGATTTCGTTGGTACCTTCCAGGATCTGATGCACGCGGGTATCGCGCACCAGGCGTTCCAGCGGGTAGTCCTTCAGGTAGCCATAGCCGCCATGGATCTGCTGCGCGTCCAGGCAGGACTGGAAACACAGGTCCGTGGCCAGGCGCTTGGCCATCGCGCAGTAGGCGGTGGCCTGGGGATCGCCTTCGTCGAGTTTGCAGGCCGCCAGCCGCACCATCTGGCGGGAAGCCACGATATGGGTCAGCAGGTCGGCCAGCTTGAACTGCAAGGCCTGGAAATCCGCCAGGGCGCGCCCGAACTGGCGCCGTTCGCCCATGTAGCGGCGTGCGGCTTCGTAGGCCCCCTGGGCGGCACCGACCGAGCAGGTGGCGATATTGATGCGCCCCCCGTCCAGACCCTTCATGGCAAAGCGAAAACCCTCGCCTTCTTCGCCCAGGCGGTTTTCCACCGGCACCTGGACGTTTTCGAAGGTGATCGGACGGGTGGACTGGCTGTTCCAGCCCATTTTGTGTTCCTTGCGGCCATAGGTGATGCCGTCGCTGTCGGCCGGCACCACCAGAGCCGAAATGCCGCGTGCGCCCTCGCCGCCGGTGCGCGCCATGACCACCAGGACATCGGTGTCCCCGGCACCGGAAATGAAGGCCTTGGCGCCATTCAGGACGTAGTGCCCACCCTCGCGGCGCGCGCTGGTCGTCAACGAAGCGGCATCCGAACCCGCGCCGGGTTCGGTCAGGCAGTAGGATGCGAGTTTTTCACCGCTGGTCAGCAGCGGCCCCCAGTGGTCGCGCACGCTGGGCTGCGCCCAGGTGCCGATCATCCAGGTTGCCATGTTGTGAATGGTGATGAAGGCCGTGGTGGAGGGATCGACAGCAGCCATTTCCTCGAACACCAGCGTGGCGTCCAGGCGGGGCAGGCCCAACCCGCCAATGGATTCAGGCGCATACATGGCGCAGAATCCGAGTTCGCCGGCCTTGGCGAAAGTTTCTCGGGGGAAGATGCAATCCTCGTCCCACTGCGCCGCATGTGGGGCCAGTTCGCCCTGGGCGAATTCCCGGGCGGCCTGGGCAAAGGCCTGTTGTTCCTCGGTAAGGCGAAAATCCATGGTGTGTGTCTCCGGATTTCATGGGGCTGCTGCGGCTGTGCTCGTGGCGCCGCTCGATACGGTCCCGCCTGGGGCTGGTGTCCTACTTGGCGGATTCAGTTTGACTGTAGCACTTCGCTGGCCTGTCCCCCTGCGGCCTGCTCACCTTAGCGCAGCCGTCTGGACATGGCTGTCGCGCACACGACAATCGACAGCCGGCCCGGAGACGCCGCCATCAAGCGCGTGGCGCGCCTGTCCGCACAGACCGCTGCGGCGCCTCGCGCCGATGCGCCGCGCGCCGCCGCCGGGATTCCAGGGGGTCGAAGACCAGCGGCCGGTACAGTTCGACACGGTCGCCTTCGCGCAGTGTCCGGTATTCATCGCAGCGTTCGCCGTACACGCCAGTTGCAAGCGGAATATCCGAGAATTCAGGAAACGTCTCGGCAAAACCGCTGAGCGCCAGGGCCTGGCCGACGGTCGCGCCCTCGGGCACGTCCAGTGTCTGCCGCCACAGCTGCGTGGGGGCGGCAAAGGCGATCTGCACCCGCACCGTTCAGTCCCCGTAGAGCGCGTAGGCGCGCTGGGTGAAGGAATCGATGAAACTGGTGGCGATCCGATTGAAAACCGGCCCCACCACAGCCGACAGCGCACGGCTGGAAAAGGTATATTCCATGGTGTAGAGCACCTTGCAGCCGTCTTCGCCCAGGGGCTGAAAGGCCCAATGCCCGGTCAGGCTGGAAAACGGCCCGTCCACCAGATGAAAGACGATCCGGTGCGGATAGTCGTGGTCATTGCGCGTGGTGAAGCTCTGGCGGATACCTGCGAAATGGATCTGTACCGTCGCCTGCATGCCCTGTTCGTTGTGCCACTGCACCTGGGCGCCGCCGCACCAGGGCATGAATTCAGGGTATCGCCCGACATCGGCCACCAGATCGAACATCTGTTCGCAACTGAATGGGACGAGGACGGAGCGCTGGATCGAAGGCATCGGGAAATCGGTCGGTTAAGCTAGAATGCCTGGATTTTACATTTTCAGTTCCCGCCTGGGCCGGACCCTTTCATGAGTATTGTCGAAAATCGCAAAGCCACCCACGATTATTTCATCGAGGAGCGCTTCGAGGCCGGGTTGGTCCTGGAAGGCTGGGAGGTCAAGGCCATCCGCGCAGGCCATGTCCAGCTCAAGGAATCCTACGTGATCGTGCGCGATGGCGCCCTGTGGATCCTGGGCATGCACATCAGCCCATTGCCCACGGCCTCGACCCATATCCACCCCAACGCCACCCGCACGCGCAAGCTGCTGCTGCACGCCCACGAAATCAACAAGCTGATCGGCAAGGTCGAACAGCGCGGCTATGCTCTGGTGCCGCTGAACCTGCACTACAAGGGGGGGCGCATCAAGCTGGATTTCGGCCTGGGCCGCGGCAAGAAACTGCACGACAAGCGCGATACCCAGCGCGACAAGGACTGGGCGCGCGAAAAAGAACGGCTGATGAAACACGACACCCGCACGCGCCGGGGTGAATGAAGCCGTGTCCTGATGGGTCAATCAGGACACGGACCGCAGATCGTGAAGCCTTCGAGTTGCAGCAGTCGGACCTTGCGGGCCAGCCCCCCGCCATAGCCATTCAGGGTGCCATTGCGCGCCAGGATGCGGTGGCAGGGAATGATGATGCTGATGGGATTGCGGCCCACGGCCGTACCGACGGCGCGCCCATGGGCCGCGCTCAGGCCCGCTTGTTCGGCCAGTTCGCCATAGGACAGGGTGGTGCCACAGGGGACTGCCAGCAGGGCCTGCCAGACCCGCCGCTGAAAAGCCGTGCCCTGGGGCGCCAGCCGCACATCGAACACCTGACGTTCACCGCGCCAGTATTCGTCCAGTTCATGTCCAGCCTGTTGCAGCACTACCAAGGCGGCGACGGGCGTATCGTCCTGCAGCAGGCGCAGGGTCTGCGGGCCAGCCGACTGCCTGGCACTTGGGGATTCGGTCGTCCGGGTGATTGTGGGGAACAGCGCCCCGTCCTGGCCCGCAGGCCGTCCCCGCACGGCCTTGAGCGTACGCATCGATCGGCCATCCAGCGTCCCCATGGTGGGGTCGGAGACCACCTGGGCGGCGGCCTGCACCCCAGGCACCCGGGGCAGATCCCGCTGGTCCGTGAAATACAGGCCCAGCAGGCCGCGGCCGTCCGCGGCCAGCAGGATCGCCCCCAGGGGGGACGCAATCAGGGCATAGGACGGCATGCCCGTCAGGCGGCGACCTTCGTGTCGGCCAGACGCTGCCAGGTATCAACCACCGTGTCCGGATTCAGAGACATGGACAGGATGCCCTCGTCGCGCAGCCATTGAGCCAGGTCGGGATGATCGCTGGGGCCCTGGCCGCAAATGCCGACGTATTTGCCGGCTTTCAGGCAGGCCTGGATGGCGCGGCGCAGCATGAACAGCACGGCCGGATCGCGCTCGTCGAAGTCGGCGGCCAGCAGTTCCATGCCTGAATCCCGATCCAGCCCCAGGGTCAGCTGGGTCATGTCGTTCGAGCCGATCGAAAAGCCGTCGAAATATTGCAGGAATTCCTCGGCCAGGATGGCATTGGTCGGGACTTCGCACATCATGATCAGGCGCAGACCGTTTTCGCCGCGCTTGAGGCCATGGGATGCCAGCAGATCGACCACGCGCTCGGCCTGGCTGAGCGTGCGCACGAACGGCACCATGATTTCCACATTGGTCAGGCCCATTTCGTCGCGGACCTTTTTCAGGGCCTCGCATTCCATGCGGAAGCATTCGGCAAAGTCCTCGGAGATGTAGCGCGACGCGCCCCGGAAGCCCAGCATCGGGTTTTCTTCTTCGGGCTCGTAGCGCGAACCGCCCACCAGCTTGCGGTATTCATTGGACTTGAAATCCGACAGGCGCACGATCACGGGCTTGGGATAGAAAGCCGCGCCGATGGTGGCGACGCCTTCGGCCAGTTTTTCCACGAAGAAGGCACGCGGGCTGGCGTAGCCCCGGGCGGCCGATTCCACGGCCTTTTTCAAATCGCCATCGACGTTCGGGTAGTCCAGGATCGCCTTGGGGTGGACGTTGATGTTGTTGTTGATGATGAATTCCAGGCGCGCCAGGCCGACGCCGCCATTGGGAATCTGCGAAAAATCGAAAGCCAGCTGTGGGTTGCCGACATTCATCATGATTTTCAGGCCGATGTCGGGCATCTGGCCCCAGCGGACTTCTTCGACCTCGGTCTCGATCAGGCCATCGTAGATGCGGCCTTCGTCGCCCTCGGCGCAAGACACGGTGACCTCGCGGCCATTGGCCAGCACGTCGGTGGCATCGGCGCAGCCGACCACGGCCGGGATGCCCAGTTCGCGCGCGATGATGGCCGCGTGGCAGGTGCGGCCGCCCCGATTGGTGACGATGGCCGAAGCCAGTTTCATGACTGGTTCCCAGTTGGGGTCGGTCATGTCGGTGACCAGGATGTCGCCGGGGCGCACCTTGTCCATTTCAGAGGCATCGGCCACGACGCGCACCGTGCCCGAGCCGATCTTCTGGCCGATGGCGCGGCCGGTGACCAGAACCTCGCCGGTGGCCTTCAGGCGGTAGCGTTCCTGGACGTCGTGGTGGCTCTGCTGGGATTTCACGGTCTCGGGGCGGGCCTGCAGGATGTAGAGCTTGCCATCCACCCCATCACGGCCCCATTCGATATCCATCGGGCGCTGGTAGTGTTTTTCGATGATGGTCGCGTAGCGGGCGAGCTCGATGATTTCTTCGTCGGTCAGGGAATAGCGGTTGCGCTCGGATGCGGGGACTTCGACCGTACGCACGGCATGGCCGGAGACACGTTGTTCATCGAATTCCATCTTGATCAGCTTGGAGCCGATGCGCCGGCTGATGACGGGATAGTGGCCGGCTTCCAGTGTGGGTTTGAAGACATAGAATTCGTCGGGATTGACCGCGCCCTGGACCACGGTTTCACCCAGCCCGTAGGACGAAGTGATGAACACCACATCCTTGAAGCCGGATTCCGTGTCCAGCGTGAACATCACGCCCGCGCTGCCCTTGTCCGAACGCACCATGCGCTGGATACCGGCCGACAGCGCGACTTCGGCATGCGCGTAGCCTTTGTGCACGCGGTAGGAGATCGCCCGATCGTTGTACAGCGAAGCGAACACGTGGCGGATCTTGTCCAGCACATCATCGATGCCGACCACGTTCAGGTAGGTTTCCTGCTGACCGGCGAACGAGGCATCGGGCAGGTCCTCGGCCGTGGCCGACGAGCGCACGGCAAAGGAGCCCTTGCCATCGGCATCCAGCGCGGCAAAAGCCGTGCGGATGGCCTGCTCGAAATCGGCCGGGAACGGCGTGTCGATCACCCACTGGCGGATTTCGGCGCCGGCGGCGGCCAGTTCGCGTACGTCATCGGCATTGAGCGCATCCAGGCGCGCGTTGATGCGCGCGTCCAGGCCGGAAGATTTCAGAAAATCGCGAAAAGCATCGGCCGTGGTGGCAAAGCCGCCTGGAACACGGACGCCCGCGCCAGCCAGCTGGCTGATCATTTCCCCAAGAGAAGCGTTCTTGCCTCCTACCGAGTCCACATCCGTCATGCGGAGCTGCTCGAACGATACGACATACGACATGGTGTCACCTTTGAGATAGAAAAAGCGTGTTTGCCCGGCGTACGCGGCGCGAAGAACAAATACCTTCGCGTGCGCGGCATGAACGCGTGCGCCCGGCAAACCAGCCTTGCTCCCGGCTCGGGTGACTGGTAATCTTCGCGGATTGTACCGTTTCTGACGCTTGGTGGTTCAACAATCCATGACTGGCTCTCCTATCGAACGCACGGTGTTCATCGTCTCGGACAGCACCGGAATCACTGCCGAGACTTTCAGCCATGCGGTGCTTTCGCAATTCGAGGAAATTGCTTTCCAGTCTGTGCGACTGCCCTTCATCGATTCGGTGGAAAAGGCCGACGCCGCCGCGCGGCGCATCGCCTTGCAGGCGGACCAGGGCGGCCCGCCCCCGCTGGTGTTCAGCACCCTGGTGGACTCGGAAATCGCCGACCGCATCCGCGCCACACCGTGCATTTTCCTGGATCTGTTCGGCTCCTTCGTCCATCACCTGGAAGATGTCCTGGGCGTGACTGCCAGCCGCTCGGTGGGCCGGTCGCATACCAACGGCCTGAGCAAGGAATACAACGATCGCATCGAGGCCATCAATTTCAGCCTGGCCCACGATGACGGCCAGTATGTCCAGGGGCTGGAACAGGCCGACGTCATCCTGGTGGGCGTGTCCCGCTGCGGCAAGACCCCCACCAGCCTTTATTTGGCCATGCAATATGCCGTCAAGGCCGCCAATTATCCGCTGATCCCCGAAGACTTCGACCGGGGCGCCCTGCCCGCTACCCTGCTGCCCTATCGGCGCAAGCTGTTCGGCCTGTCGATCCAGCCCGAACGGCTGGCCGAAGTCCGCAACGAGCGCCGCCCGAACAGCACCTACGCTTCGCTGAAGCAATGTCTCCAGGAAGTCGCCGACGCCGAACGCCTGATGCGCATGGAAAACATCCCCTGGCTGTCGACCACGACCCGCTCGATCGAGGAGATCTCCACAAAGATTCTCGACGAGGTCGGCCTGAACCGGATGAGTTACTGATCATTCATCCCCGGGCACGGCCTGGCGCGACTCTGTCACCGCCGGGTTCTGCGGGCCTGCACAGCGACCATCAGCTGCTGGCGCCGCTGTTCGAACAGGCACACGGCGGCGGCAGCCGCCACATTCAGTGACTCGACCGCAGCCGCCTGCGGGATGTGGATCCGCCAGTCCGCCCGCATCAGCAGTTCATCGGCGACGCCCTGCCCTTCGTTGCCGAACAGCCAGGCGCACGGCTGCCGAAGATCCTTGGCATACAGGATTTCGGCCTGATCCAGCGTCGTGGCGGCCAATGGGATATCCAACCGTCCGGACAGCGCCTGGAGATCCACGTGTTCGTGGATTTCCAGGGCAAAATGTGCTCCTTGGCCACTGCGCAGGACCTTGGGCGACCAGGCTGCTGCGCAACCATTGGACAAATAAGCCTGCCGCAGGCCGGCGGCCGCTGCCGTGCGCAGCAAAGTGCCCAGATTGCCGGGATCCTGGACCCGATCCAGCCACAGACAGCCATTGCGGATCCTTGCCGGCAATTCCGGAACGGGCGGCTCGACGACGAAAAATACCGCAGGGCCGTGCTCGACCTGCGACAGGACGGCAGCAAGATTGTCCTGCAGAACCACCCGGCGTCCATGCGCACAGGCCTGCCAGAGCGGGCCGACCCACCCCAGGGACAGCGCGGATTCCCCGACCACCAGCAAGGGGGGCGGTCCTTTATGTTCGAGCCAGGCGCGGCACAGATGTTCGCCTTCGAGGATCACACGAGGATCCAGGCGCCCCGGTCGGCCCTGAGCCAGACGCAGCCAAGCGCGGTAATCCGGGTTGTCGCGCGAAGCAATATGACGAACAGGAGCGGCGTGCTTCATGAGGCATCCTCGCGCCGCGCCGGGGCGTTGCTTGAATCACACCGGCCTTCCAGCGCGCGGCGCACGGGAGCGAAACCGCGCCGGTGCGCCGGGCACGGGCCGAATTCCACCAATCGTGCCAGATGCAGCGCAGTGCCATAGCCCTTGTGGCGATCAAAAGCATATTCCGGATAGCGTGCATGCAGTTCCAGGCAGCAAGCATCCCGAGCGGTCTTGGCCAGAATGGAAGCGGCGGAAATAGCGGGTTCCAGGGCGTCGCCGCCAACGACGGCTCGGGCCGGGCACGACAGCCCCGCCGGCAGGCGGTTGCCATCCACCAGAACCAGCGTCGGCGCGCGGAACAGACCCTGGCAGGCACGCAGCATGGCCAGCATCGTTGCCTGCAGAATGTTCAGACGCTCGATTTCCTCGACACTGGCACTGGCAATCGCCCAGGCCAGGGCCTGTCTGCGGATCTGCTCGGCCAGGCGATCCCTGCGCGCGGGGCTGAGTTTCTTGGAATCGTTCAAGCCCTCGATCGGGTGATCCGGATCCAGGATGACGGCGGCGGCATACACAGGGCCCGCCAGGGGCCCACGTCCGGCTTCATCCACTCCGGCGATCAGAGCGGAAGATTCTGCGGTGCCGAACAGATCACGCATGCCCACGGCTGGCTTCCAGTATGGCCTGCGCCGCCAGGCCGGGCGTATCGCGGCTGAGTGTTTCGTGCAGCGCAGTAAAGCGCCGCGTGATGCGCTCGGCCAGGTTCGCATCGGTCAGGGCCGTCCAGGTGTGTTCGGCCAGGGCTTGTGGCGTAGCGGCTTCTTGCAGCAGTTCTGGCACGACGAACTCGCGCTCCAGGATATTGGGCAGGCCGACCCAGGGCAGGCTGGGTGCGTCCTGCCCCGATTTCCAGGCCATGATGCGCCGCATCCAGGGCGAAATCACATAGGAAATGACCAGGGGGCGCTTGAACAGCGCGGCCTCCAGGGTGGCGGTGCCGCTGGCCACCAGCACGGCGTCTGCGGCCTCCATGGCGTGCCAGGCAATCGGCCATGCAGAGGTGTCCAGGCCATCGGTTCGCGCCGCTGCGGCCCCCTGCCCGGCTTCTGGCAAGGCAGCCATGACTCGGCAGCCCGGCACCGGGTGCTGCGCCAGGATGGCTTCGAACTGGGCGCGGCGGTGCGCATTGACGACCGGCACGATGATCTGCAAATCGGGATCCTGGCTGAGCAGAATCTGCGCTGCCTGCAGGAATCGGGGCGCCAGCAGCCGGATCTCGGATTCGCGGCTGCCCGGCATCAGCGCCAGGATCCGGCCCGCCGGTTCCAGTCCCAGGCGCGCGCGCGCCGCCAGACGGTCCGGCTGCGCGGGAATGAGCTCGGCCAGGGGATGGCCTACGTAGGTCACGGGCACGCCCTGTTCGCGGTATAGATCCACCTCGAACGGAAACAGCACCAGCATGTGCGATACGGCACGACGGATCTGGTGAATGCGCTCGAAACGCCAGGCCCAGATCGAAGGGCCGACGAAGTGCACCGTCGGAATGCCGGCGGCACGCAGTTTTTCTTCCAGGCGCAGATTGAAATCCGGTGCATCGACACCGACGAACACGTCCGGACGCCAGGCCAGCGTGCGCCGATGGGTATCGCGCCAGGTGCGGATCAGGCGCGGCGCCTGGCGCAGTGCATCGATGTAACCGAATACGGACAGCGCATCCATGGGGTGCCAGGCCTCGAAACCCGCACGCGCCATGGCCGGCCCCCCGATGCCCATGGCACGGACCTCGGGGTCGCGGGCCCGCAGGCCACCGAGCAGACGCGCCGCCAGCAGGTCGCCGGACGGTTCCCCTGCCACGATGGCGGCGGAAAACGTCATGGCCGGGCGATCCCGCGGCTGGATGCGCGCAGGAAATCCAGCAGGGTCTGGATGGCGGGGGCTTCGGCCGGATGTTCTGCCTGCAGAACGGCAAGGGCCTCGATTGCCTGTTCCACGTTCAGCTGCCGCCGATAGAGGATCTTGTAGGCATCCTTGAGCACCTGGATGTCGGCTGGCGTGAAGCCTCGCCGGCCCAGACCTTCGGCATTGATGCCGACCGGACGGAACGAATCGCCCGCGCCGATCACGTAGGGCGGCACATCCTGGCGCACGGAACTGGTGCCGCCAATCATGGCATGCGCACCAATGCGCACGAACTGGTGCACCGCCGACAGGCCGCCCAGGATGGCCCAGTCGCCGATGTGAATGTGGCCGGCGAGCTGGACACTGTTGGCAATCACGATGTGACTGCCCAGCTGACAATCATGGGCGATGTGGACATAGGCCATGATCCAGTTGTCATCGCCCAGCCGCGTGGTGCCCACGTCCTGCACGGTGCCGGTATTCACAGTCACGAATTCACGAAACGTGTTGCCCGCGCCGATTTCCAGCGCTGTGGGTTCGCCTGCGTATTTCTTGTCCTGGGGAATGCCGCCAATGGAACAATAACGATAGAAATGATTGTCCGGGCCGATGGAGGTATGCCCGTCGATGGTGCAATACGGCCCGATGCGCGTGCGGGCCCCGACGCGGACATGTTCGCCGACGATGCTGTAGGGACCCACGACGACGTCCTCGTCCAGCACCGCCCCTGGCGCAACGAGGGCCGTGGGGTGGATCTGCGCCGCGCCCATCATTCCTCCAGGATGCGCACCGCACACATGATCTTGGCTTCGGCAGCGATCTGATCGTCGACCTTGGCCACGGCGGTGTACTTGCAGATGGAGCGGCTGAGCTTGTCGGCCGAGACTTCCATGCGCAACTGGTCGCCGGGCACGACAGGGCGGCGGAAACGCGCGCCATCCACACCGACCAGGTAATAGGCGATCTTGGTGCTGGCCAGGTTCGGCGCGCCGGCATCCGCAAAGGAAAACAGTGCGGCAGCCTGGGCCAGGGCCTCGATGATGAGCACGCCGGGCATGACCGGATGGTGGGCGAAATGGCCCTGGAAGAAAGGCTCGTTGTAGGTGACATTCTTGATGGCGACGATGCTCTTGCCCGGGTCCATTTCCAGGACGCGGTCCACGAGCAGCATCGGTTGCCGATGAGGCAAGCGTTCCATGATGTCTTTGATATCGAGTTCCATTAGCGTGTGTCCTGCTTGGGGTTCGTCGGCTGGCCGGGCATGCCGGCGGCGCCTTGTCGTTCTACTGCGCGCAACCGCTTGCGCAATTGCGCAAGCTGGCCGATCACGGCTGCATTATGTTGCCAGGCGCTGTGCTCAGCCACGGGGAATACCCCCGTGTAGCGCCCAGGCGTGAGAATGTCCGAAGTGACGGCCGTGCCGCCTGAAATATGCACATCGTCGCCCAGCGTCAGGTGCCCGCCGAACATGGCAGCCCCCCCGATCACGCAACGTTGGCCCATGGTGGTAGATCCGGCCACGCCCACGCAGGCGGCCATGGCCGTATGGTCTCCGATCCGGCAGTTGTGACCGATCATGATCTGGTTGTCGAGCTTCACGCCATCACCCAGCACGGTGTCCTCGACCGCACCACGGTCAACTGTGGTGTTGGCGCCGATTTCCACGTCGTCCCCGATGCGCACCCCGCCCAGCTGGGCAATTTTGGCCCAGGCGCCCGGCGTGCGCGGGTCGGGTGCGAAGCCGAAACCGTCAGCCCCCAGCACGACACCGGAATGCAGAATGGCCCGCGCGCCCACATGCACGTCATGGTAGAGCGTCACATGGGCATGCAGCAGGCTGTCCGCCCCGATGGAGCTATCTGCCCCGATGACGCAGCCCGGACCGATGCGCACGCCCGGACCGATATGCACGCCAGACTCGATCACCGACAGCGGACCAACATGCACGTCGTCGGCCAATACGGCATCTTCGGCTATGACGGCGCTGGGATGGATCCCCTGGGGCAGGCCCGCCTGGCGATGGCGGTCGAACCACTGGGCCAGCAGCGCGTACATCAGATAAGGCTGGGGGCACAGCACCGCAGCCCAGGACGGCGGGCCGTCGCAACGGGATTGGTACGCATCCCAGTCCTGCTGGCGCAGGATGACCGCAGCCGCGCCGCAATCATCCAGTTGGGACTGCAGGCGCGGGTTGGACAGGAAGCTGATTTCGGATGATCCCGCCGAAGCCAGCGAGCCGATGCCAGCGATCTTCAGCGCACCGGAATCAGGCGTCCCTGTGATGCTGCATCCCAGCCCGACCGTATCGGCCGCCCGCAACAGCTCGGACAACGCGGGTGCCCGATCGGGCGCAAGCAGCACAGGCATTGGAGATCAGCCGCCCAGAGCGCCAATGACCTGATCGGTGATATCCACGCGGGGGCTGACCGTGACGGCGTCCTGGATGATCAGGTCGTAGTTCTGCTGTTCGGCGATTTTCTTGATCGCGGCATCGGCCTTTTCCACGATGGCGGAGAATTCCTCGTTGCGGCGGCGATTGAAGTCTTCCTGGAATTCGCGGCGCTTGCGCTGCAAATCGGAATCCATGTCCTGGAGCTTGCGCTGGCGCTTGATGCGATCGGCCTCGGACAGCACCGGAGCGTCCTTGTCGAGTTTCTGGGCCTCGCTGCGCAAGTTGTCGGCCAGGCGCTGCAGTTCCTGGTCGCGTTTCTTGAATTCGGATTCGATCTTGGCCTGGGCCGCCTTGGCGGGCTTGGAATCACGCAGAATGCGCTCGGTGCTGACGAAACCGATTTTCGTGCCCTGGGCGTAGGATGGCGCAACGAACAGCGCCCCCAGGCCCACAGCCGCCGCCAGGGCCAATACCCGGTGGCTACGCAGGGTGCGTTGCGTCAACATTGAAAAATTCAGACCTGAAACGAACATGATGAGGAATCCACCTAGGATCAAAGCGACTACAAAAGAGATTATTGTGCCATCAAACGAAGGGAATCAGAAACCAGTACCGATCTGGAACTGGAAGACCTGCTTCTGGTCGCCTTCCTTGGCGTTCAGAGCGCGCCCGAAGGACAGTTGCAGCGGCCCCAGCGGCGATTCCCAGGACAGGCCCAGGCCTGCGGAGTATTTCCAACCGCAGGGGTCGGCCACCTGGCCATATTCGCCCTTGGCGCAGCCCGAGCCATCGGTCGTGGTGATCTGACCGACGTCCGAGAACATGAACCAGCGCAGGGTGCGATCGCGCGAGGCGCCCGGGAACGGCAGATAGAGCTGCACATTGCCGACGATGCGCCGGGAACCGCCCAGGTAGGTGCCGGTCAAGGTATCGCGCGGCCCCAGGGAGGCGCCCTCGTAGCCGCGTACCGAGCCGATGCCGCCTGCGTACATGTTCTTGATCACCGGGAAGTCCTTGCCGCTGCTGCCGTAGGTCTTGGCCCAATCCACCTGGCCGTTCAGGGCCAGAGTGAAGGACCGCCCCAGAGGCCAGTAATACTGCTGCTGGCCGCCAAGCTTGTAATACCGCAGATCCAGGGTGGAAATATCGGCGGACACGCGGGAATAGCTGCCGCGGCGTGGCGCCAGGGCGCTGTCGCGGGTGTCCTTGGCCCAGCCCACGCTGAAGATGGCGGCATTGGTGGTATCGCCATAATCATCGACGAAATTCTGGTAGGCCAACGGCGCCGGATTGGTGCCGCTGCGGCGGATGTCCTTCAGCGAGTTGCGTTCGTAGGTCAGGCCGGCAAAGATGCGATCGACTTCGGAAATGGGCACGCCGAAATTCAGGCCCAGCCCCAGGGATTCGACCGAATACCAGCCGGTCGAGCCGCTGCTGGATACGTCGTAGGGCGTGGTGCGCCGATAGTACAGGGACGTCGTCTTGCTGATGCCGTCCTGGGTCCAGTAGGGGTCGGTGTGCGAGATCACCGCTGCACGGTTGGTCTTGCTGGTGTTGACGTTCAGGGACAGGGAATTGCCGCTGCCAAAGACATTGTCCTGGCTGATGCCGGCCGACAGCATCAGTTTGTCGGTCGTGCCATAGCCCACCCCCAAGCTGATCATGCCGGTGGGTTTTTCCTTGACGTCGACGTTGACATCCACCTGGTCGGGCGAACCCGGCACCGGATCGGTCTTGACGTCCACTTCGGTGAAATAGCCCAGACGATCGATGCGTTCCTTGGACGTCTTGATACTGGAAGAGTCATACCAGGCGGCTTCCTGCTGACGCATTTCACGGCGCACGACTTCGTCGCGGGTACGGGTGTTGCCGCCCACGTTGATGCGGCGCACGTAGACACGGCGGCCCGGATCAACGTAGAAATTCAGTTTGGCGACGTGATTTTCCCGATCCAGCATCGGACTGGGATTGACATTGGCAAAGGCATAGCCCAGCGACCCCAGATAATCCGTGATGGATTTGGCCACGGCATTGGTCTTTTCCGCCGAGAAGGTTTCGCCTTCCTTGACGGTGACCAGCGGCTGGAGCTTATCTTCCAGGCCGAGCAGGTCGCCGGCCAGGCCGATCTCGCCCAGTTTATAGGGCTCGCCTTCGTGCAGGGTCATGGTGATGTAGATGGCCTTGCGATCCGGAGAAATCGATACCTGGGGGGGCTCCATGGAAAATTCCAGATAGCCGCGATCCAGATAGTACGAACGGATGCGTTCCACATCGCCTTCGAGTTTTTCGCGCGAATATTTGTTGGTGCCGGTGTACCAAGTCATGAAGCCGCCGGTGGTCAGCTCCATCTGGTCTTCGAGCGTGCTGGCCGAGAATGCCTCGTTGCCGATGAATTCGATCTTGTCGATAGTGGCGACATCGCCTTCGAAGATATCGAAACTGACCCCGACCCGGTTGCGCTCCAGCGGCGTGATGACCGGATTGATCTGGACGCCGTACTTGCCCTTGGACAGGTATTGCTGCTTGAGCTCGAAGACCGCGCGATCGAGCATGGCCTGATCGAAGATCCGGCCCTGGCCGAAACCGACCTGCGCCAGGGATTTCGTCAGCGCCTTGGCATCGAATTCGCGCATGCCGTTGAAATTGATCGAGGCGATCGTGGGGCGTTCTTCGACGGTGACGACGAGCACATTGCCTTGCGCGTCGATCTTGACATCATTGAAGAAGCCCGTGCCATAGAGTTTCTGGATGGCAGCCGAGGCTTCTTCCTGGGTGAAGGTCTGCCCGACCTTGACGGGGAGATAGGTGAAGATCGTGCCCGGATCGACGCGTTCGATCCCCTTGACCTGGATGTCCTGGACGACGAAAGGCGTGAAGGCCGAGGCCACGGCGGGCGCCAGGAGCGCCGCCAGCACCAGGGGAATGGCGCGCTTGATCAGACGAAAATTCCGGGGAGACGACATCCTGGCAATCCTAATTTGGCCGTGAAAGAACACGCTTGAGTGATGCGCGATTGTAAGTCACAACCTCTCAACTGAAAAGCCGCGAGAAATCGTTGAACAGGGCCAGAACCATGAGTCCCAGGACGATTCCCAGTCCCAGGCGATGGCTCAGGTCCCGGACCCGGTCAGACAATGGCCGCCCGCCGCGCAACGCCTCGATCAGATAGAACAGCAAATGGCCGCCATCCAGCATGGGGATGGGCAGCAGATTGAGCACGCCAATGCTGATGCTGATGAGCGCCAGGAAACCCAGATAGGATTCCAGGCCGACACGGGCCGAACGCCCGGCATATTCGGCGATCGTGACCGGACCCGTGACATTTTTCCAGGATACATCGCCCACCACCATCCGGCCCATCATGCGCAAGGTGAACAGGCTCATGTCGGCCGTGCGCCGCATGCCCTGCCACAGGCTGTCCACAGGCCCCAGGCGCACCAGCACCAGCGGCCGCTCGGCCTGGATCAGCGCGCCGATGCGGCCGGTCTCGAGGCCGTCTTCGCCGCGCTCGGGCCGGGGCGTCACGGACAGCGCGACTCGCGCCCCCTGGCGCAGCACGACCAGCGGCAGCGGCTGGCCCGCATGGGCCTGGACCGTCCGCACGAACGCCTCGACGGAGGGATGTTCCATGTCACCGGCCATCAGGATCTGATCGCCGGTTCGCAGGCCCGCCTGTTCGGCAGCGCCACCCTGGACGAGTTCCCCCACCACCGGAACCGGCGCACGCAAGGCCAGGCCAGTGGCCAGGAGCGGGTCGGCCCCCCCTGGCGTCACGTCCTGGGGGTGCAGTCGCAGGGTGTCCGTGCGCAGCGAGCCGTCTGCGGATTGCAGCGTCAGGGCCACAGCGCCCCCCAGGGATAGTGGTTCGGCCAGCCGCCACCGCGCCTGGGTCCAGGAGGCGACGGGCTCGCCGGCCACGGCCGTCAAGGTGTCGCCGTCGCGCACACCGGCCTGGGCGGCGGGCGTACCGGCCTGCGGGGCCGCCAGCACGGCAGCGGGCTCCTGCGTGCCCCACAGTCCCAGAAAAGCGTAGATCAGGGCTGCCAGGGCCAGATTGGCCGCAGGCCCGGCCGCCACCACCGCCGCGCGCCAGATCAGCGGCTGGGCATTGAACACGGCGCGGCGCGTGGTCTCGTCGGCCCCTGGCGGGGCTTCGTCGAGCATCTTCACGTAGCCACCCAGGGGAATGGCCGATACCGCCCATTCGGTGCCGTGCCGATCACGGCGGCGCAGCAGCACCGGGCCGAAGCCGACCGAAAAACGCACGATCGGCACGCCAGCGCGACGTGCCACCCAGTAATGACCCAGCTCGTGGAACGTCACGAGCAAACCCAGGGCCAGAATGAAGGCGAACAATGTCAGGAGCATGAAAAAGCGGGGAAAAAGAAACGGATCGTCCGGCCAGTTGAATATTTCAGCACGCCTGACAGAATCCCGCCGCAAGGCGACGCGCGCGCGCATCCAGATCGAGGATTTCTGCCAGGGAAGACGGGGTCTGCGTTCCGTGCGCCACGGAATCATCCAGGCAGTGCTCGATGATGGATGGGATCTGGGTATAGCGGATGCGTCCGCGCAAAAAGCCATCCACCGCGACCTCGTTGGCGGCATTCAGCGCAATGCAGGCGCCCTGCCCCTGCCCCAGCGCATCAAAGGACAAGCGCAGACAGGGGAACCGCGTCAGGTCCGGGGTTTCGAAATCCAGACGCCCCAGGCGGGTGAGTTCCAGCAGGCCGACGCCGCCGTCGATGCGCTCCGGATAGCCCAGGCCGTAGGCGATGGGGGTGCGCATGTCCGGCTGTCCCAGCTGGGCCAGGATGGACCCGTCCAGGTACTCGACCATGGAATGCACTACGCTCTGGGGGTGAATCACGACCTGGATACGCTCCATTGGCATGGCAAACAGCCAGTGCGCCTCGATGACCTCCAGCCCTTTGTTCAGCATGGTGGCCGAATCCACGGAAATTTTGCGACCCATGCGCCAATTGGGGTGTGCGCACGCCTGTTCCGGCGTGACGGATTCCAATTGATCCAGCGCCGTGCAACGGAATGGTCCGCCGGAAGCGGTAAGCAGCAGCCGGCGCACGCCAGCGGCCGGGCTTGCCGGCGCGCGCGCACGGTCAGCCGACTGAGGCAGGCACTGGAAGATGGCGTTGTGCTCGCTGTCGATGGGCAGCAATTCGGCGCCGGATTCGCGCACGGCCTGCATGAACAGGCTGCCTGCCGCCACCAGGGCTTCTTTGTTGGCCAGCAGCACCCGCTTGCCGGCCCGCGCTGCCGCCAATGCGCCCGGCAGTCCGGCCGCCCCCACGATGGCGGCCATGACGGCCGTGACCTCTGGGTCGGCGGCCGTGTCCGCCAGCGCCTGGGCACCCTGGCGGATTTCCGGCAAGGGCCGGCCGGCGGGCCAGGCGGCCGTAAAGCGCATCCGGGCGGCATCGTCCGGCACGATCACCACCCGCGCGGCGTGCCGTGCGGCCTGTTCGGCCAACGATTCGACCCGGCCGTGTGCGCTCAGCGCGTAGACGGAAAAGCGATCCGGGTGACGCGCCACCACGTCCAGCGTGCTCACGCCGATGGAACCGGTCGAGCCGAGGATGCAGAGACGTTGCTGAACGGACATGGTGTCGGAACCCGTGGATATGCAGGAAAAATCAGAGACTCGTCAGCAGCAGCAGCGCGGCGGCGGGCGCCACCGGCAACACTGCGTCGATGCGATCGTACACCCCGCCATGGCCCGGCAGGAGCTGGCTGGAATCCTTGACCCCCGCGCGACGCTTGAGCAGTGATTCGAACAGGTCGCCGACGATGGACCAGGCCGCCAGCGCGACCCCGACCCCGAGCACGCCCACCCAGCCAATGCCCATCACCAGCAATGCGCCAAAACTGCCCGGCCACCACAGGGCCGTGGCAAGCAGCCACACAGTGGCCGCCAGGATGCCGCCAGCGGCGCCTTCCAGTGTCTTGCCGGGACTGACACGTGGTGCCAGCTTGTGACGCCCCAGGGCACGACCCGTGAAATAGGCGGCGATGTCGGCAGCCCAGATCAGCGCCCACAGACTGATCAGCGCCGCCGCGCCATGACGCAGGAAGATCCAGGCCAGGGCATACCAGGTCGCGGCCAGAAGCAGTCCGCCGGTTGCGGCCAGCAGCGCCGGCCGGCAGGCATCGGGGACCCGGGCATGCGCCACGGCCAACGGGGCGACGGCCAGCCAGAACAGCAGCGCCAGCGGCAGCAGAATCGACCCGAAAACCGTTTCCAGCGCTGGCCGGCCGTCGACCAGCCAGCGAGACAGCAGCGCCAGAGCCAGCGCAGCCAGTAGCGCCCCTCCCCAGCGCACGGCAGCGCCGTCCATGACCAGCCGCAGCCATTCCCACAGCGCGCAGACCGTCATCAGCCCCAGCAGGGCCAGCATCGGCCAGGGTGTCGGAGCCATCACGGCGGCCACCACGATCAACAGCAGGACAATGGCGGTGAGGATGCGCTGGCGCAACATGGATGGCGTTCCTTTCTGGGCCGGTTCGCGTTTATTTCGAGGCGTCGCGCAACTGGGCGCTGGTGCGGCCAAAGCGCCGTTCGCGGCCCTTGTACCATGCGAAAGCCCGGTCAAGCTGCGCCGCATCGAAATCCGGCCACCAGCAATCGGTGAAATACAGTTCAGTATAGGCCAGCTGCCAGACCAGGAAATTGGAGATGCGCTGTTCTCCGCCCGTGCGAATGAACAGGTCGGGCTCGGGCGCATAAGCCATGGCCAGCCAGGGTGTCAGGGCTGCCTCGTCCAGTGCCTCGGGATGGGCGGCGAGATCGGGCCGAGCGGCCAGCAGCGCCCGGGTTGCCTGGAGAATATCCCATCGACCACCGTAATTGGCGGCAATGGTCAGCGTCAGAGCCGATTGCCCGGCCGTCCGGCGTTCGGCAGCTTCGATCAGGCCGCGCAGATGGGGGTCGAAGGCTGATAGATCGCCGACCACGCGCAGGCGCACTCCCTGCTCTTCCAGGCGCCCGACTTCTTTTTCCAGGGTGCGCACAAACAAGCGCATCAGCAGGGAGACTTCCTGGGCCGGGCGGCGCCAGTTCTCGGAACTGAAGGCAAACAGTGTCAGGTAGCGCACGCCCCGGCGACCGCAGGCCTCGACGATGCGGCGCACGGCCTGGACGCCGCGCACATGCCCTGCCGTGCGCGGCAGCATTCGCTGGGTTGCCCAGCGGCCATTGCCATCCATGATGATGGCGACGTGCCGGGGCACGTCCCCGGTCTCGGGAATGGCAAGTGTGGAGGAAGGGGTTTCGATCATGGGCCGGGCGTCTTGCGCGGACGGCCGATCAGACCGTCATGATCTCGGCTTCCTTCTGGGCGACCAATTTGTCGATTTCGGCCACGTAGCGATCAGTGAGTTTCTGGACTTCGTCCTGGCCGCGGCGGTCTTCGTCTTCGGAGATTTCCTTGTCCTTGACGAGTTTTTTCAGGGCCTCGTTGGCCTCGCGGCGCAGATTGCGCACGGCGACCTTGGCATCCTCGCCTTCGCCGCGCACGACCTTGGTCAGGTCCCGGCGGCGCTCTTCGGTCAACGCCGGCATCGGCACGCGGATATTGTCGCCCATGGCGATCGGATTCAGCCCCAGGTCCGATTCGCGGATGGCTTTTTCGACCGGCCCCGCCATTGTCTTTTCCCAGACCTGCACACCCAGCGTGCGGGCGTCGATCACCGTCACGTTGGCCACCTGGCTGACCGGCACGGGCGAACCATAGTATTCGACCTGCACGTGATCCAGAATCCCGGCATGGGCCCGGCCCGTGCGGATCTTGGCCAGGCTGGTCTTCAGGGCTTCGATGGATTTGCCCATGCGCTCGTCTGCCGAGCGACGAATGTCGGAAAGGCTCATGAGGATTCCTATACCTGAACCAGGGTGCCTTCGTCCTCGCCGCAGACGACGCGCCGGAGGGCTCCTGGTTTGTTGATCGAAAAGACCTTGATCGGCAATTTTTGGTCGCGGCACAGCGCGAATGCCGTGGCATCCATGACTTCGAGGCGGCGTACGATGGCCTCGTCGAAGCTGATGCAAGAATACCGCGTGGCGTTCGGGTCCTTGTTCGGATCGGCGCTGTAGATGCCATCGACCTTGGTGGCCTTGAGCACGATTTCGGCGCCGACTTCGGCGCCGCGCAGCGCAGCGGCCGTATCGGTGGTGAAGAATGGGTTACCCGTGCCGGCCGCGAAAATGACGACCTTGCCTTCTTCCAGGTAACGCAGTGCCTTGGGGCGAATGTAGCGTTCCACCACCTGATCGATGTTCAGCGCCGACTGCACCCGGGCATCCACGCCCTGATTTTTCAGTGCGTCCTGCAATGCCAGGCCATTCATGACGGTGGCCAGCATGCCCATGTAGTCGGCTGTGGCGCGGTCCATGCCCTGCGCGCCAGGCGCCACACCACGAAAGATATTGCCCCCGCCGATCACCACGGCCAGTTGGACCCCGAGGGACACGACGCCATGGATTTCCTCGGTCATGCGAAGGATGGTCGCGCGGTTGATGCCGAAGGCATCGCCGCCCATCAGAGCCTCGCCCGAGAGTTTCAGGAGAACGCGCTTGTAGGCAGGGGTGGGCATGCAAGATTCCTGGAAGGAGTAATCAGCGTAGAGCAGCACGGAGCCGGACACAGCGTCCCCGGCGTTGTTGTTAAGGGGCCCGTCCAGGCCAGCCGGACAGGCCAGACGCGGCCCATCGCGACAGCCCGGCTGTCGCGATGGGCGCACGGCGCGGCAGAACGGGCACTGGATGGCGATGCGCCATCGTACCCGAAATCAACCTGAATCAGGAACCGCTGGCCGCCGCAGCCACTTCAGCCGCGAAGTCCTCGGATTTTTTCTCGATGCCCTCGCCCACCACGAACAGCGCGTAGCGATTGATGCGGGCCGATTTTTCCTTGAGCATCTGCTCGACGGTCTGCTTGTCGTTCTTGACGAAAGGCTGCGACAGCAGCGTGACTTCCTTCAGGAATTTCTGCACGGAACCTTCGACCATCTTGGCGACGATTTCAGCCGGCTTGCCGGATTCGGCCGCCTTCTGTTCGGCCACGGACCGTTCGGCGGCGATCAGCGCGGGATCCACGCCATCGGCATTCAGGGCGCGGGGCTTGGTCGCGGCAATGTGCATCGCCAGGTCCTTGCCGACTTCGTCGGCGCCGGCAAAATCAACCAGCACGCCGATGCGCCCGCCATGCACATAGCTGTTCAGGCCGTCGGTGGTGTCGAAACGCTGGAAGCGGCGCACCGACATGTTTTCGCCGATCTTGCCCACCAGGCTGGTGCGCACGGATTCGACGGTGCCATCACCCATGGCGCACGCATTCAGCGCATCCAGATCGGCGGGATTGTTTTCAGTGGCGATGCGGGCCAGGTCATTGACGAAAGCGATGAAATCATCGTTCTTGGCAACGAAGTCCGTTTCGCAGTTGACTTCGACCAGAGCGCCGGATTTGCCATCGGCAGCAATGTGCAGGCCGATCAGCCCTTCGGCCGTGATGCGGTTGGCCGCCTTGGATGCCTTGCTGCCCAGCTTGACGCGCAGCAGTTCCTCGGCGCGAGCCAGATCGCCATCGGCCTCGGTCAGGGCCTTTTTGCATTCCATCATGGGCGCGTCGGTCTTCTCGCGCAGTTCCTTGACCATGGCGGCAGTGATTTGAGCCATTGTGTTCTCTCCTGTTCAATCAATGCGCGCGCCGACCGGCGGCGCGCGACGGGTCCGCCGCCAGATGACGGCGGGCCGGGGCGGCAGCGGGCAGGAAGTTATTCCTGATCCTGGTCCTGCTCGACCTCGATGAATTCCTCGCCTTCGGCCAGTTCCTCGACCAGGCCATTGAGGCTCTGTTCGCGGCCGGCGAGCACGGCGTCGGCCATGCCACGGGCATACAAGGCAATCGCCTTGGAGGAGTCGTCATTGCCCGGAATGACGTGATCAATGCCTTCGGGGGAATGGTTGGTATCGACCACGCCGACCACCGGGATGCCCAGGGTCCGGGCCTCGGCCACGGCAATCTTGTGGTAGCCGACGTCGATCACGAACAACGCGTCGGGCAGCATGTTCATTTCCTTGATGCCGCCGATAGACTTGTTGAGCTTGTCCATTTCGCGCGCGAACATGAGCGCTTCTTTTTTGCTCATGTGCTCGGTGGCGCCTTCGGCCTGCTGGGCTTCCATGTCCTTGAGGCGCTTGATCGAGGTCTTGACCGTCTTGAAATTGGTCATCATGCCGCCCAGCCAGCGGCTGTCGACGTAGGGCATGCCGCAGCGCTGGGCCTCGGCGGCGACCAGTTCACGCGCGGAGCGCTTGGTGCCCACGAACAGCACATTGCCGCCGCGTGCGGCGACCTGGCGCACGAACTGGCTGGCCTCCAGGTATTTTTCAACCGTGCGTTCGAGGTTGACGATATGAATCTTGTTGCGTTGGCCGAAGATGTATTCGGCCATCTTCGGGTTCCAGTAACGGGTCTGGTGGCCAAAATGCACACCGGCTTCCAGCATTTCGCGCATGAGCGACATGAAAATTCTCCGATAGGGTTCAGTCTTGTACCAGGCCAGTATCCGGGACTAACATGAAAAAGCCGAATCCTGAAATATCGACGTTTTTCACATAGGCCGCGCACACCCTTGGGCGGCCAGGCACGCTATTTACAGCTAAGCCTATAATTCTACTATTCATCTCGTCCATACAGCAAGCAACCCATGGTCCCCGTCATCACCGATCCCCTCGAACTCGACCAGATGCGCGCCGCCTGCCAGGCCGCCGCCAGCATCCTCGATTACCTTGAACCCCATGTGCGTGCCGGGGTCACAACGGGAGAACTCGAACGCCTGTGCATGGATTACCTCACCAACACGTTACACGTGCAATCGGCCACCGTGGGCTACGCCCCCCCAGGCTATCCGCCCTTTCCGGCCTCCATCTGCATTTCGGTCAACCACGTCATCTGCCATGGCATCCCCGGTGACAAGGTCCTGAAGAACGGCGACATCCTGAACATGGACATCACCATCATCAAGGATGGCTGGTTCGGCGACACCAGCCGCATGTACTGCGTGGGAGAACCGTCCATCCTGGCCCGTCGCCTGATCGACACCACCTATGAATGCATGTGGCTGGGCATCGAGCAGGTCCGTCCGGGTGCCACCCTGGGCGACATCGGGCACGCCATCCAGAAACACGCGGAACGAGCCGGCTTTTCCGTGGTGCGCGAATACTGCGGCCATGGCGTAGGACGCCGTTTCCATCAGGACCCGCAGGTACTGCACTATGGCAAGCCCGGCACCGGCCTGCGCCTGGAACCCGGCATGATTTTCACGATCGAGCCCATGATCAATGCCGGCCGCCGCGAAATCCGCACCTTGGCCGACCAGTGGACAGTCGTCACGCGCGACCACAGCCTGTCGGCCCAATGGGAACACAGCGTTCTGGTCACCGATGGCGGCTACGAAGTGCTGACGGTCTCGCCTGGCATGCCGTCGCCGCCCGCCTTCGTCCAGGGCGAAGTCAGCCGCGCGTAACGCCAGGCGGGCGCCATGCAGCAGAAACGCCCTGCCGCCGTTGCTGCCGGCCAGGATCCGGTCCAGGCGACCCTGTCCGACTTGCGCGCCCGGATGCAGGCCCGCCGGTCCGAGGCCATCCAGGCATGGCGCGTGCACCTGCGCCCCGACACGCTGCTGGCCGCCTTGCGGCGGATTGCCGACGGAACACTGCGCAGCCTGCTGAAGACGCTTCCCCTGCCGGCTGGTGCCTGCGTGGCAGCCGTCGGCGGCTATGGCCGGGGCGAACTCTATCCCGGCTCCGATCTGGACATCCTGATCCTTCTGGAACACGCCCCCGATGCGGGCGACCGTGCGCGCATCGAAGCCCTGGTCGCCGCCCTGTGGGACATCGGACTGGAACCCGGCCTGAGCGTGCGTACCCTGGATCAATGCCGACACGAAGCCGCTGCCGACATCACCGTGCAGACCTCGCTGCTGGAGGCCCGCTGGCTGGCTGGCGGGCGGGCGCTGTTCCAACGTTTTCGTGAACAGATGCGGCTGGACCTGGACCCCCAGGACTTCTATCTGGCCAAGCGCACCGAAATGCAGCAGCGGCATGCCCGTCATCAGGACACGCCCTACGCACTGGAGCCCAACTGCAAGGAATCCCCTGGCGGGTTGCGCGACCTGCAAGTGCTGTTGTGGCTGGCGCGCGCGGCAGGCCTGGGCACGAACTGGACGGCCGTCGCACGCACCGATCTGCTGACATCCGCCGAATTCCGCGCCCTGCGGCGGGCCGAACTGGCCTTCAAGCGTCTGCGCATCGAACTGCATCTGCTGGCCGGACGCCGCGAAGATCGCCTGTTGTTCGACCTGCAGCTGCGTCTGGCCCAGGTCTATGGCTTCGTCGACCAGCCGCACAGGCGAGCCAGCGAACTGCTGATGCAGCGCTACTACTGGGCCGCCCGCGTCGTCTGCCAGGTCAATCGCCTGTTGATGCTGACGCTGGAAGAACGCCTGTTCCCTCGACCGCAGGATGACTCCATCGCCCTGGACGAGGATTTCTGCATTCGCCGCAGGCGGCTGGCCCTGGTCCATGAGGATGCCTTCGAACGCAAGCCCGGGCTGCTGCTGAAAGTCTTCCTGGTCACGCAGCAACACCCGGAACTGCAAGGCATGGCGGCAGGCACCCTGCGGGCCATGTGGCACGCCCGGCACCGCATCGATCGGGCGTTCCGCGACGACCCGGCCAACCGTGGCCTGTTTCTCGAAATTCTGCGCCAGCCACGCGGCATCGTCCATGCCCTGCGCGACATGACGATGTGGAATATCCTGCCGCGCTATCTGCCTGCCTTCCGACGCATCGTCGGACAGATGCAGCACGATCTGTTCCATGCCTACACCGTGGATCAGCACATCCTGATGGTGATCCGCAATCTGCGGCGTTTCACCATGCCGGAGCACGCCCAGGAATATCCCCTGGCCAGTCAGCTGATCGCCGACCTGGACGAACACTGGCTGCTGTATGTGGCCGCCCTGTTCCATGACATTGCCAAAGGCCGTGGCGGCGACCATTCGCAGCTGGGCGCTGCCGAAGTCCGGCGCTTCGCGCGCCGACACGGGCTGTCCCGCGAGGCCTCCGATCTGCTGGAATTCCTGGTGCGCGAACACCTGACCCTGTCCCAGGTGGCCCAAAAGCGCGACTTGAGCGATCCTCGGGTGATTCATGAGTTTGCCGCCCGGGTCGGTTCCAGGCGGCGGCTGGCGGCCCTGTATCTGCTGACAGTGGCAGACATCCGCGGCACCAGCCCCAAGGTCTGGAACACCTGGAAAGGCAAGCTGCTGGAAAATCTGTACCACCAGACGCTCGCGGCCCTGGGCGGCGAGCAGCCCGACACCCGGACCATCCTGGCCCTGCGCAAGGAAGCCGCGGCCGCCGAAGTCCGCAGGATGGGCTTGCGCGACGACAGCCGCGAAGCCTTCTGGTCCCAGTTGGACGTGGCCTATTTCCTGCGCCATGACGCCAACGAGATCGCCTGGCACACGCGGCACCTGTACCACTGTTTCCAGGGGCCGGATCCGGTTGTGCGCGCTCGTGTCCTGGGCCAGGGCGAGGCCCTGCAGATCATGGCCTACGCGCCCGACCGGCCAGACCTGTTCATGGATATCTGCACCTATTTCGACCGCCACGGGCTGAGCATCCAGGACGCCCGCATTCACACCACGCGCCAAGGCTGGGCGCTGGACAGTTTCATCGTGCTGCTGCCCGAACACAGCCGGGATCACCGGTCCTATGCCACCCTGATCGAACACGAACTGCGGGCTGCGCTGGCCGACAGCCGGGCAAGTGCCCGGGAAGCCCCCGCGCCGCATCAAGGATCGCGCCGTTCCCGGGCTTTTCCGATCATGCCCAGCGTCACCCTGCAGCCCGACGAACAAGGCGGCAACTGGCGGCTGTCCGTCACGGCCGCTGATCGCGTGGGCCTGCTGCATGATCTGGCCCAGGTCTTCGCCCGCCACGATGTCAGCCTGAAAATGGCCAAGATCATGACCCTGGGTGATCGGGTGGAAGATATCTTCATCCTCGACGGCCCTGGCCTGGAACACCCTCGCAGCCAGATGCAATTCGAACGCCAGGTGCTGGAAGCCCTGGGGGTGGCTGCCCCCTCTTCCCTCTCTTTTTCTTCACCCCCCCAATCCCAATAACATGACGCTGACACGATCCGACCGTCTTCTGCGCCTCATCGGCCTGCTGTGCCTGGCTGCCGTGGGCTTCGCCCTGATTTCGCAACATGCGTTCGGCATGCCGCCCTGCGCCTGGTGCGTGCTGCAGCGGCTCATCCTGCTGGCCATCGCAGCCGTCTGCAGCCTGGCGAGCATGGGCTGGAAATCGCCCGTCGCGCGCCGCGCCGGTGCAATCACGGCCGCAGCCCTGGCGGTATGCGGCATCGCCGTCGCCTGGTACCAGCACAGCGTCGCCTCGCAGATGCTGTCTTGCGCGCAGACCTTCGCCGATCGTTTCATTTCGGCATCGGGTCTGGATGCCGCCCTGCCCTGGCTGTTCGGCATCTACGCCAGTTGCATGAACGCCCGCGTCAATCTGCTGGGGGTGGAATATGCCTTGTGGAGCCTGGCGCTGTTCGTCCTGTGCGCCGTGCTGGCGCTGGCCGCATTGCGTGCAGCCTGGACTGCGCCGGAACGCCGATCAACGTCCCGTTAGATCGATCGGCTGCCCGTCGAGCAAAGTTCCCCGCAAGGCGAAGCGCAGGGAAATTCAGCCTTCGTCGATCGCGGCCGCCATGGCGCCGGAGCGCTGTGGCAGGCCCCGGGTGCGGCTCAGGCGTTCCAGGTAGGCGGCATCGATGTCACCGGTGACGTAGCGCCCATTGAAGCAGGATGACTCAAATGATCGCAGGGCGGGATTCAGGTCGCGCAGGGATTGTTCCAGGTCATCCAGATCCTGGTAGACGAGGCCATCGGCACCGATTTCGCGGGCGATCTGGGCCTCGTCGCGCCCGGTGGCGATCAGTTCCGCCTGGGTCGGCATGTCGATGCCATAGACGTTCGGATAGCGGACGGCAGGCGCCGCCGAGGCAAAGAAGACCTTGTGCGCCCCCGCGGCCCGGGCCATATCGACGATTTCGCGGCTGGTGGTGCCACGCACGATGGAATCATCGACCAGCAGCACATTCTTGCCGCGGAATTCCATGTCGATGGCGCTGAGTTTCTGGCGCACGGATTTCTTGCGCACGGCCTGGCCGGGCATGATGAAGGTGCGGCCGACGTAACGGTTCTTGATGAACCCTTCGCGATAGTTCAGGCCCAGGCGCGCGGCCAGCTGCATGGCCGAAGGCCGCGAGGAATCGGGGATCGGCATGACGACGTCCACATCGCCCAGGCGCAGGGATTTGGCGACCTTGTCCGCCAGATATTCACCCATGTGCAGGCGCGCATCGTAGATCGACACCCCGTCCATCAGGGAATCCGGCCGGGCGAAATAGACGTATTCAAAGACACAGGGCGTATGTTCCAGCCCTGAGTCCGCACAGGCCTCGGCGCTGAATTCGCCGTCTTCCGTGATGACGATGGCCTCGCCGGGGGCGATGTCGCGTACCAGCGAAAAACCGCTGCCGGTCAGGGCCACGGATTCAGAGGCCAGCATCCATTCAGGCCCGGATTCCGTATCATGGCGACCCAGGCACAGGGGCCGGATGCCGTGCGGATCGCGGAACGCCACCAGGCCGAAGCTGCTGATGTTGGCAATGACCGCATAGGCGCCCTTGGCGCGCCGATGCACCGCACGCACCGCCTGGAACACCGCGTTGGCATCCAGCGTTACGCCGTTGGACGCCTGCTGCAGTTCGTGGGCGAAGACGTTGAGCAGGACCTCGGAATCGGAATTGGTGTTGATATGACGCCGATCGTGCTTGAACAGGGATTCGCGCAGTTCGCGCCAGTTGGTCAGGTTGCCATTGTGCACAAAGGTGATGCCGAACGGTGCGTTCACGTAAAAGGGCTGGGCTTCGTCCACGCTGGCGCTGGAACCCGCCGTGGGGTAGCGTACCTGTCCGACACCGCTGTTGCCAGGCAGCGCACGCATGTTGCGCGTGCGAAACACATCGCGCACCAGGCCGTGGGCCTTGTGCATGCTGAAGAACTGATCATGCGCGGTGGCGATGCCGGCCGCATCCTGGCCCCGGTGCTGCAGCAGCAGCAGGCTGTCATAGATCAGTTGATTGACGGGGCCGCGCCCCATCACACCCACGATTCCGCACATAAGAATGAATTCCGGCTAATAGGGAAGCAGTTCTGCCACCTGGATCGGCAACAGTGATTTGACTTGCTGGAAACCCCGGACAGCCGCTGCCGATGTACGGGCGTTCTGCCACCAGGGTTCCTGGGGAAGCTGAGTGTAGCCTGCCAGCCCCACCAGGGCCAGGACGAGCACCATGCCGCGCACGGCGCCAAACAGTGCGCCCAGACCGTGATCGGCTGGCGTCAGGCCGGTGCGATCCACCAGTGCGCCCAGCGCCATGTTCAACAGGCCGACCACCAGCAAGGCCAGGATGAAGACTGCCCCATAGGCCGCCAGGGCGCGCAGCAGGCCATTGTCGACCAATCCCGTCAACCAGTCCGATGCGCCCGGTCCCCACCAGATGGCAGCGACAAAAGCGGCAATATAGGCGATCAGTGACAGGACTTCGCGCAGGAAGCCGCGCAACAGGCCGATCAAGGTCGAGACAACTACCACGGCCAGGACGAAGTAATCGAAACTGGTCACTTGCCGGAGATCAGGCCGTTCTGGTAGCCCAGGGCCCGGAGTCGGGCCTGGGCTGCCTGGGCGGCTTCGTGAGAGCCGAAGGGGCCCACGCGCAGCCGGTAGACCGTGCGGCCGTTGGATTGGCCGCGTTCGACGTACGCATCAGTGACGCCGGCTTGGCGCAGACTGTCGCGCCGTGCCTGGGCATCCTGTTCAGTTGTGTAGGCGGCAACCTGCAGATAATAGCGGCCCCCAGTGGCGGCGCGCGACCCGGAACTGGCCGCAGGCGGTGTCTTGCCAGCCAGCAGGGCCAGGGCGACAGAACCATCGTCGGTGCGTTCGACCGGCGCCCGAGCGGCGGCGGGTTTTTCTGTGCCGGGCCGATCAGCAGCCTTGCGAGCGTCTGCGACCGGTTTTTCGCGCGTCGGCTCGGGGGGAGCTGGTGCAGGTTCGGCGGGTGCGGGTTCGGGGGCCGCCGCAATCGCTGGCGCCGGGGGCTGGTCCGGCGCAGCGGGGGGAACCGCAGGGCTGGCACCGACAGCAGGCGCTGAAGGAACCGGATCCTGGGCAGCGCCGCCCGAAGCGTCTGGCTGCATGGCGGGGGGGTCGGTGGCCGGCGGCAAGCCAGCCACCGGCGCTGGCACCACGATCGGGGCGTGGGCATCATCAGGGACGGGTTCGTCGAACAGCCAGGGCACGATGATGAACGCCGTCAACACCAGCGCCAGTGCGCCGATCAGACGCCGGCGGGCTTTCACGCGCAGTTCACGGAGCTGGGCTTCGGTTCCCGTGGATCGCGCCGGGGCGCGTTGTCCGGTTTCGGTTCCCTTGCGAAAAAACATCGTGCAGCCAACCCATCAAAAGTGGCGGATCGGCCTTCCGGCCCGATCAGGACAGGACATCCCGGCCTTCGCGGCGCAGCACGTCAAGCACAGGGCCGACCGTGGCAAACGATCCAAACACGAGAATTCTATCATTGTCGCCAGCCAGTCTACGGGCCTCGGCAAAGGCTTGTTCCGGACTGTCAAAAGTTGAAACCTGAACGTCCCGGGCAGCGATGGCCGGCCGGGGCGCAGGCCGCACGCCAGGCTTGTGCGCAGTAGTAGGCCGCGTGATCTCTTGACTGTGCGCGATGAAGGAATCCGGCGGTGTCCGGCTGCCGCTGATGCGACGCACGATGGCCGCCAGTTCCTGGGCGCTGGTGCCGCGCGGCCCGCTCAGTGTGGCGCACAGCCAGCGATCGACTCGCTGCGCCAGACGCGACAGCGTGGCCTCGATGTCCTTGTCGTTCAACATGCCGACCACCGCATAGGTGTGCGGGTAATGGCCCATGCTGTCCAGATTCTGACCCAATGCCGAGATGGCGTGCGGATTGTGCCCCACATCCAGGATGGTGGCCGGCAGGCCCGGCAGGATCTGCATTCGCCCAGGCAGACTGACATGCAGCAGCCCCTGGCGCACATCCTGCTGGGTGACCACCAGATGGTCGCGCAGGGCTTCCAGGGCCGCCAGGGCCGCCGAGGCATTCAACAGCTGATTGGCGCCTCGCAGGGCGGGATAGCCCAGTGCATTGCGACGTTGCGTGCGACCGCCGTAGGCCCATTGCTGACGGTCGCCGGAATAATTGAAATCGACCCCGACACGCCATAAATCGGCGCCGATCGCAGCAGCATGGTCGATCACGCTTTGCGGCGGGACCGGATCGGCGCAGATAGCGGGCTTGCCTGCCCGGAAGACATGAGCCTTTTCCAGACCGATGGCCTCGCGGGTATCCCCCAGGTACTGCATATGGTCCAGATCGACACTGGTCAGGATCGCGCAGTCGGTATCGATCAGGTTGACCGCATCCAGCCGGCCGCCCAGGCCGACTTCCAGAACCACGACGTCCAGCTGACTGGCCTGGAACAGCAGCAAAGCGGCCAGCGTGCTCATCTCGAAATAGGTCAAGGTCGTCTGCCCCAGGACCGATTGGATGCGCTCGAACTGCGCCACGATCGCTTCATCGGAAGCATCCTCGCCATTGACGCGGATGCGTTCGTTGAAACGCAACAAATGGGGCGATGTGTACTTGCCGACCTTGTAGCCCGCTGCAAGCAGCATGGATTCCAGCATGGCGCAGGTGGACCCCTTGCCATTGGTGCCCGCCACCGTGATCTTGGTGCAATCCAGGGACAGAGCCAGGCGCTGGGCCACGGCGCGAATGCGGTCCAGGCCCAGATCGATGGCCTTGGGATGCAGGGTTTCGAGATAGGCCAGCCAGTCGGCCAGCGCGGCGCCCGGGGCAGGAGCGGAAAGGGACATGAGTGGACTTCGGCAATCAACAACGGCAGGTGCCGATATTAGCACCTGCCGTCAGGGAATACGCCGGGCAAACCTGTTGTCCACAAGGCGGTCACGTGCCGCCCGCAGACCACGCAGCATGGGGCGTTTATTTCTTTCGCGCGGGGGGCACGTCCGTGCAATGACCATCGGCGACCTCGGCGGCCATGCCGATCGATTCGCCCAGGGTCGGATGCGGGTGGATGGTCTTGCCGATGTCCACGGAATCCGCACCCATTTCGATGGCCAGGGCAATTTCCCCGATCAGGTCGCCCGCATGGGTGCCCACGATCCCACCGCCCAGGATCCGGCCGGTTTGCGCATCGAACAGCAGCTTGGTAAAGCCTTCATCGCGGCCATTGGCAATGGCTCGACCCGAAGCCTGCCACGGAAACAGCCCCTTTTTGAGAGTGATGCCGTCGTTTCTGGCGGCCTCCTCGGTCACGCCGACCCAGGCCACTTCAGGGTCGGTATAGGCCACCGAGGGGATCACGCGCGCATCGAAGAAGGACTTGTGGCCGGCGATGGCTTCGGCGGCCACGTGCGCCTCGTGAACCGCCTTGTGCGCCAGCATGGGCTGGCCGACGATGTCGCCGATGGCGTAGATATGCGGCACATTGGTGCGCATCTGCTTGTCCACGGCAATGAAGCCCCGGTCGGACACGGCCACACCGGCGTTCTCGGCACCGATCTGCTTGCCGTTGGGTGCACGACCCACGGCCTGCAGCACCAGATCATAGCGCTGAGGGTCCTTGGGCGCGGCTTCGCCTTCGAAGGTGACCCAGATGCCGTCGTCCCGGGCTTCGGCGGCAACAGTCCGGGTTTTGAGCATGACGTGATCGAAACGCCTGGCATTCATCTTGTCCCAGACCTTGACCAGATCGCGGTCGGCGCCAGTCATCAGGGTAGGCAGCATTTCGACCACATCCAGGCGGGCGCCCAGCGCGGAATAGACCGTGCCCATTTCCAGGCCGATGATGCCGCCGCCGATGATCAACATGCGTTCAGGCACGGATTTCAGGGCCAGCGCCCCCGTGGAATCGACGATGCGCGGATCGTCCGGCAGGAACGGCAGTTTCACCGACTGGCTGCCGGCCGCGATGATGGCTGCCGCGAATTTGACCGTCACCTGACTGCCATCGGCCTTGGCTACCGTCAGATGATGCGGGTCGGCAAAGGCGCCCACACCCTGGATGACCGTGACCTTGCGGGCCTTGGCCATGCCCGCCAGGCCGCCGGTCAGCTTGCCCACCACCGAATCCTTGTAGCCGCGCAGCTTGTCCAGATCGATCGCCGGCTTGCCAAAAGCGATGCCGTGGGCCGCCAGCGATTGAGCTTCTTCCAGCACGCCGACGGTGTGCAGCAGCGCCTTGGAGGGGATGCAGCCCACGTTCAGGCAGACCCCACCCAAGGTGGCGTAGCGTTCCACCAGGACGACCTTCAGGCCCAGGTCGGCGGCGCGGAAAGCGGCTGAATAGCCACCAGGCCCTGCCCCCAGCACCAGGACGTCATATTCGCTGTCGGCAGCGCCGGAGAACTGCGCGGGGGCTGGGGCCGGCGCAGTCTGGGAGGCGGCCGGCGCAGGCGCTGCGGCTGCCGCGCCGGGAGCAGGCTGGACCGCAGCCTCCCCCTCGGATGCCTCGATGCGGACGATGGGTACCCCCTGGGAAACTTTATCGCCCAGCTTGACGAGGATTTCCTTGACCACCCCACCCTGCTCGGCCGGGATTTCCATGGAGGCCTTGTCGGACTCGACCGTGATCAGGCTCTGTTCGGCCTGGATGGCATCGCCCACGGCCACCAGGATCTCGATGACTTCGACCGCATCAAAATCGCCGATGTCGGGGACATTCAGATCGATGAGATTCATGCCGTCCCCCTTACAGGATGATGCGGCGGAAGTCCGCCAGCAGACCAGCCAGATAGGCGTTGAAACGCGCGGCCGCCGCCCCGTCGATCACGCGATGGTCGTAGGACAGCGACAGCGGCAGCATCAGGCGCGGCTGAAAGGCCTGTCCATCCCAGACCGGTTGCATGGTCGAACGCGACACGCCCAGGATGGCCACCTCGGGCGCGTTGATGATGGGCGTGAAGTCCGTGCCGCCGATCCCGCCCAGGGACGAGATCGAAAAGCAGCCCCCCTGCATCTGCGACGGCGAGAGCTTGCCTGCGCGCGCCAGACTGGCCAGTTCGGCGGTTTCTGCCGCCAATGCCAGCACGCCTTTCCTGTCGGCATCCCGGATCACCGGCACCACCAGTCCGTTGGGCGTATCGGCTGCGAAGCCGATATGGAAATACTGCTTGAGCACCAGATTGTCGCCGTCCAGCGAGGCATTGAATTCAGGGAATTTTTTCAATGCGGCGACCACCGCCTTGATCAGGAAGGCCAGCATGGTGACCTTGGCGCCGGATTGCTTGTTTTCCGCGTTCAACTGCTGACGCAAGGCTTCCAGTTCGGTGATGTCCGCCACGTCGTTATTGGTCACGTGCGGGATCATGACCCAATTGCGGTGCAGATTGGCGCCGGAAATTTTCTTGATGCGCGACAACGGCCTGGTCTGGATTGCGCCGAACTTGGCGAAATCGACCTTGGGCCAGCCAAGCACGCTGAAGCCGCTGCCTGCCGGCACCGTCGAACCCACGGGGCTGACGCCACCGGTAGCCAGGGCCTGCTTGACGTAGGCACGCACATCGTCGGCCGTAATGCGATTCTTGGGACCGCTGCCCGTCACCTGGGTCAGATTGACGCCCAATTCCCGGGCGAACCGCCGCACCGAAGGCGATGCATGCGGCAAATTGCGCAGCGGGACCTCGGCCTCGGCAAACGAGGCCGTCGGAGACGTCCGTTCCGGCGCGCTGGATGCCATGGCTGGCGCGGGCGACGGGGCCACCGGCGCAGCCAAGGTTTCCGGTGCCGGTGTAGCAGAGGTTTCCGGTGCCGCAGCGAGCACCGGGGCCTGGGCTGCGCCGCCCGTGGTTTCCACTACCAGGATTTCCGTGCCCTGCGAGACCTTGTCGCCCAATTTGACGAGGATTTCCTTGACCACCCCGCCGACCGGGGCGGGGATTTCCATGGAGGCCTTGTCGGATTCGACCGTGATCAGGCTCTGTTCGGCCTGGATGGTATCGCCCACGGCCACCAGGATCTCGATGACTTCGACCGCATCGAAATCACCGATGTCGGGCACGACCACGGCTTGCGTACCCCCTGCAGCGACCGGCGCCGCAGGCGCGGCAGGGGAAACTTCGGCCTGGACGGCTTGCGCCGCTGCGGCAGCTGATGCAGGCGCGGTGGCCGCCGCAGGCGGAACCGTCGCGGCATCCGAGGCCTCGATTTTCAGGATGACCGCGCCCTCGCCCACCTTGTCACCCAGTTTGACCAGGATTTCCTTGACCACCCCGCCCTGCGAAGCGGGGATTTCCATGGAGGCCTTGTCGGATTCGACCGTGATCAGGCTCTGTTCGGCCTGGATGGTATCGCCCACGGCCACCAGGATCTCGATGACCTCGACCGCATCGAAATCGCCGATGTCGGGGACCTTGATTTCCACGATAGTGCTCATGTCCTGTGTCCTCCTCAGGCGTAATGCGGATTGGCCTTTTCGGGGTCGATGCCATATTTGGCAATCGCCTCGGCGCATTGCTTGATATCGATGGCGCCTTCGTCGGCCAGGCTGCGCAAAGCGGCCAGGACCACGAAATGGCGATCGATCTCGAAATGCTTGCGCAGTTCGGAGCGGAAATCCGAACGGCCAAAGCCATCGGTTCCCAAGACCTTGAGGGAACGCCCCTTGGGCACGAACGGGCGGATCATGTCGCCATAGGCCTTGATGTAGTCCGTGGAGACGATGATCGGCCCCTGGGTATCCTTGAGCTGGCGCGTCACATACGCTTCCTGGACCGGCTCGGTCGGATGCAACAGATTGTGGCGCTCGACGTCCAGGCCATTGCGGCGCAATTCCGAGAAACTGGTCACGCTCCAGACGTCCGAGGTCACGCCCCAGTCCTTTTCCAGCAGTGCCTGGGCGGCCAGCACTTCGCGCAGAATCGTGCCCGACCCCATCAGCTGGACGTGTTTCTTGGCAGGCTTGGCGCTGGACTGCAGCTTGTACATCCCCTTCAGGATGCCTTCCTCGTCGCCCGCCCTCAGGCCCGGCTGGGCGTAGTTCTCGTTCATGACCGTGATGTAGAAGAACACGTCTTCCTGGTCATGCATCATGCGCTGCAGGCCGCTGCGAATGATGACGGCAACCTCGTGGGCAAAGGCCGGGTCGTAGGCCACGCAATTGGGAATCAGGGAAGCCTGGATATGACTGTGGCCGTCTTCGTGCTGCAGCCCTTCGCCGTTCAGGGTGGTGCGCCCGGCCGTGCCACCCAGCACGAAACCGCGCGCCAGCATGTCGCCCGCCGCCCAGGCATGATCGCCGAAACGCTGGAACCCGAACATCGAGTAGTAGATGAAGAACGGGATCATGATGCAGTTGCTGACGGAATAGGACGTCGCCGCCGCAACCCACGAGCTGAAACCGCCGGCCTCATTGATGCCTTCCTGCAGGAGCTGGCCGTTTTCCGCTTCGCGGTAGTACATCACCTGCCCCTTGTCCACAGGCACGTATTTCTGGCCTTCGGGGGCGTAGATGCCGATCTGGCGAAACAGGCCTTCCATGCCGAACGTGCGCGATTCGTCCACGAGGATGGGCACCACCCGCGGCGCCAGGTCCTTGTCGCGCAGAATCTGGTTCAGCACGCGCACGAACGCCTGGGTCGTGGAGATTTCCCGCCCTTCGGCGGTGGGTTCGAGCACGGCCTTGAAGGCATCCAGCGGCGGCACCGGCAGCGACTGATCGGCCTTGGCGCGCCGGCGCGGCAGGTAGCCGCCCAGCGCCTTGCGGTGCTCGTGCAGGTATTTCATTTCCGGCGAATCGTCCGCCGGCTTGAAAAACGGAATCTCATCGAGCTTGTCGTCGGGGATGGGGATATTGAATCGGTCGCGGAATTCGCGCACCGAATCGACGTCCAGTTTCTTTTGCTGATGGGTGGGATTCTTGGCCTGGCCGGCGTGGCCCATGCCATAGCCCTTGATGGTCTTGGCCAGAATGACCGAAGGCTGGCCCTTGTGGCTGGCCGCCGCCGCGAACGCCGCGTAGACCTTGTGCGGGTCGTGGCCGCCGCGATTCAGGCGCCAGACGTCCTCGTCGCTCATGCGGCTGACCATTTCCAGCAGCTTCGGGTGCTTGCCGAAGAATTTCTCGCGCACGAACTTGCCATCATTGGCCTTGTAGGCCTGGTATTCGCCGTCCACGGTCTCTTCCATGATGCGGCGCAAAATGCCTTCCTTGTCACGCGCGAGCAAGGGATCCCAGTAGCCCCCCCAGATCAGCTTGAGCACATTCCAGCCATTGCCGCGGAAAGCGCCCTCGAGTTCCTGGATGATCTTGCCGTTGCCGCGCACCGGGCCGTCCAGGCGCTGCAGGTTGCAGTTGACGATGAAGATCAGGTTGTCGAGCTTTTCGCGCGAAGCCAGACCAATGGCCGCCAGGGTATCGGGTTCATCGACTTCGCCATCACCGACAAAGACCCAGACCTTGCGCTGGGACGTATCGGCCAGCCCCCGGGCATGCAGATATTTCAGGAAACGGGCCTGATAGATGGCCAGCATGGGGCCCAGACCCATCGACACCGTCGAGAACTGCCAGAAATTGGGCATCAGTTTCGGGTGCGGATAAGAAGACAGGCCCTTGCCCTTGCCGCCGACTTCCTGGCGGAAATAATTCAGGTTTTCCTCGGTCAGGCGGCCTTCGAGGAAGGCGCGGGCATACATGCCCGGGGATGAATGGCCCTGGAAATACACCAGGTCGCCGCCATGATCGGGCGATTCGGCGTGCCAGAAATGGTTCTGGCCACACTCGATCATGGTCGCCAGCGATGCGAAGGACGCAATGTGGCCGCCCAGGCTGCCGCCGTCGGCGGGCTCGACCCGGTTGGCCTTGACTACCATGGCCATGGCGTTCCAGCGGATATACGATCGGATGCGCTCTTCCAGCACCATATTGCCCGGATGGGCGGGCTCCAGCCCTGGGGGGATCGTGTTGACGTATGCCGTGTTCAGCGAATAGGGAATGTGTGCGCCGCTGCGGCGGGCCAGGTCGATCAGGCGTTCGATCAGGTAATGGGCTCGTTCCGCGCCTTCGCGGTCAAGCACCGCCTCCAGCGCATCGATCCATTCCTGGGTTTCCTGCTGATCGATATCCGCCGCAGCCGCGTGGACTTGGTCAAGAGAGGACATGAGGTGTGTCTCCTGTGGTGTGGTTCGATGACGCGACCACACATCGCGCCAGCCTGATGAAAAATCCCCCCGTTGCGCCTTCGACCTGCCGCCCCGGGGGAGGCGTTCTTGGCTTGAGCCGGCCTGACGGTGATTCATGGGGAAAGGCGCCGGCAGCACCGCAACCACAGTTCCGGGTGCATCTGCATTCCGGGAGCCGACGCTTGCAGCCATTCTAGGAAAGAGCCTGCCCCAGCACAAGCAAAATTTCATCAGATGATATGTATTTTTATTATGTGAAAAATTGAATGGGGTTTTCGCGTCTAAAATGGCGCCATCGCTCACTTCACACGTCCATGGCCACCCCGAACCGCACATCCCTGATTCCGACGACGTTCTACGAGCATGCCCGTCACAGTCGCCGTCTGTACTGGCTGACGCCGGCGGTCGTGCTCGTGCTCTATTTGTGCGTCATGGGCGCCTTCATCTGGCTGCAGCGCCTGCAGAGCGACAGTGTGATGTTCGTCACCATCGACCAGGAAACGCGCCAGCAACGCCTGATGATGGTGGTGTTCGCCCTGTCCCTGGTGATTGTATTCAGCCTGCTGGCGCTGTGGCGGTATACCCGTTTCCGCACCCAGGCCGAGGCCGCTCTGATCGCCGAAACAGGATTTCGCCGCGCCATGGAAAATTCCATGTCCACGGGCATGCGCGTGTTCGACATGCAGGGGCGCATTGCCTACGTCAATCCCGCCTTCTGTCGCATGATCGGCTGGAACGAGGCCGATCTGATCGGCCGCACTGCCCCTTTCCCCTACTGGCTGCCGGGCCGCCACGACCATCACCGCGAAACCCTGGCGCAGCTGCTGTCGGGCCGCACTCCCAGCAGCGGCCTGGAAATCGAGGCGCAGCGGCGCGATGGTTCACGCTTTACCGCGCGCATGTATGTCTCGCCCCTGCGCGACCCCCAGGGTGAACAGATCGGCTGGATGACCTCCATGACCGACATCACCGAGCCCAAACGCATCCGCGAGGCCCTGACAGCCGCGCACGAGCGCTTCATGACGGTACTCGAAGGGCTGGATGACGCGATTTCCGTCGTGGCCGATACGCCCGAAGGCCTGGAACTGCTGTTTGCCAACCGTACCTACCGCCGCCTGTTTGGCGCCCAGGCCGGCGGCCATGCAGAACTGCTGGGCGGACGGCTGGGCCGCTTCACCGACGAAACCATGGAACTGTTCTCGGCCACAGCCCAGCGCTGGTTCGAAGTCCACCACCGGATGCTGGCCTGGACCGATTCCCGGCGCGTGCGCCTGCAGGTGGCGCGCGACATCACCGAACGCCGCAAACACGAAGAAGAATCCCGCATCCAGCAGGAAAAGGCCCAGCTCACCAGCCGCCTGACCACCATGGGGGAAATGGCCTCGTCCCTGGCGCACGAACTGAACCAGCCGCTGACGGCCATCAGCAATTACAATATGGCGGCTGTGGCCATGCTCAAATCGGGCAAGGCGCCGACAGAATCCCTGCTGCAGGCGCTCGAAAAGGCGGCGCAGCAGGCCGAACGCGCCGGCAAGATCATCAGCCGCATCCGCGAATTCGTGAAACGCAGCGAACCTCGCCGCCAGGCCGTGAACCTGGGCCGGATCGTCGAAAATGCCGTCAGTTTTGCCGACATCGATGCCCGCAAGCGCCGCATCGAAATCGTCCAGAACCTGCCCGACCCGATGCCCGATGTCCTGGCAGACCCGATTCTGATCGAACAGGTGCTGCTGAATCTGCTGAAAAACGGTGTCGAGGCCATGGAACACAGCGAATGCCGCAGCCTGCACGTCCGGATCACCGATCAGCAATCCCAGATCGAGATCGCCGTCATCGACCGGGGCCATGGCCTGCGCAACCCCGAACGACTGTTCGAGCCTTTCTACAGCACCAAATCCGAAGGGCTGGGCATGGGCCTGAACATCTGCCGCACCATCATCGAGTCGCACCACGGACGCCTGTGGGCCAGCGCCAACCCCGAAGGCGGAACGATCTTCCGCTTCACCCTGCCCAAAGCCCCGCCGCGGCCCCAGTCCACAGAAATCACGGAGGAACAGCACGCATGAGCGACACCCAAACCCCCAGCACCATCTACATCGTCGACGATGACGAGGCGGTCCGCGATTCCCTGCGCTGGCTGCTCGAAGCCAATGGCTACACCGTGCGCAGCTTTGCCGGCGCCGAGGAATTCCTCGCCGCCTATGATCCAGAACAGGTCGGCGTGCTGATCGCGGACATCCGCATGCCCGGCATGAGCGGCCTGGAACTGCAGGAAACCCTGATTGCCCGCAAGGCCCCCTTGCCCATCGTCTTCATCACCGGCCACGGCGACGTACCGATGGCGGTTTCCACCATGAAAAAAGGCGCCGTCGATTTTCTGGAAAAGCCTTTCAACGAAGCCGACCTGCGGGCGCTGGTGGCCACCATGCTGGAACAGGCCCGCGAACGCGTGCGCGAAGCCCATGCCCAACGCGATCAACAGGCTGTGCTGGGCCGGCTGACGGCGCGCGAACAACAGGTGCTGGAACGCATCGTGGCCGGCCGCCTGAACAAACAGATCGCCGGCGATCTGAACATCAGCATCAAGACCGTCGAGGCCCACCGCGCCAACATCATGGAAAAACTCGAAGTCACCACCGTGGCCGATCTGATGAAGATCGCCCTGACCCGCACCGAGGAGGCCTGACATGAGCGCCCGCATCATCGACGGAAAAGCCCTGTCCGCCCAGGTACGCAGCCAGGTCGCCGAACGGGTCCGGACGCTCAAGGCCCAAGGCATCACACCGGGACTGGCCGTGGTCCTGGTCGGCGAGGATCCGGCTTCCCAGGTCTACGTGCGCAACAAGGCCGCCGCCTGCGAGGCCGCCGGCATGTATTCACGCGTCATCCCGCTGGGGGCCGACACCCCCGAGGGTGAACTGCTGGACATGATCGAAACGCTCAATGCCGACCCGGCTATCCACGGGATCCTGGTGCAGCTGCCCCTGCCCGGTCACATCGATACCGGCCTGGTCATCGAAACCATCAGCGCAGCCAAGGACGTGGATGGTTTTCACGTCAGCAATGCCGGCCTGCTGATGACCGGCCGGCCGCTGTTTCGCCCCTGCACGCCCTACGGCGTGATGAAAATGCTGGAATCCGAACAGGTCCCATTGCGCGGCGCCGAAGCCGTGATCGTGGGCGCCAGCAACATCGTCGGCAAGCCCATGGCCATGCTGCTGCTGGCGGCGGGGGCGACCGTGACGCTGTGCAATTCCAAGACCCGCGATCTGGGCGCCCAGACCCGCCGGGCGGATGTGCTGGTCGTGGCCACGGGCCGGCCCGGCATCGTCACAGGCGACATGGTCAAGCCTGGCGCCGTCGTGATCGACGTGGGCATCAATCGGCTCGAATCGGGCAGACTCGTCGGCGATGTGGATTTCGATTCGGCTGCGGCGGTCGCTTCCGCGATCACCCCCGTGCCCGGCGGCGTGGGCCCCATGACCATCGCCATGCTGCTGGTCAACACCATTGAAGCCGCTGAACGCACGCTCCAGGCCTGATCCTCGGACTTGAAAACGGGGGCGCAGCCCCCACCTGCCCCTGCATGAACAGTATCCGCACCGCCGGCAACCCCCTCCTCGTCCCGGCCGAGGCATTCGTGGACTACGGCGCCGTCCGGCCCGAACACATCGAGCCTGCCGTGCGTGAACTGATCGATGCTTCACGCGCCGCCATCGAGGCGGCCGCTGCCTGCACCGATCCACCTGACTGGGACAATCTGGTCGAGGTCATCGAAGACCCCTCCGAACGCCTGCATCGCGCCTGGGCCATTGCCGGCCACCTGAACAGTGTGGTCAACACGCCGGACCTGCGCGCCGCCTACAACGCCTGCCTGCCCCTGATAAGTGAATTTTTCACCTGGGTCGGCCTGCATCGCGGCCTGTATGAGCGCTACCGGGCGCTGGCGGCCAGTCCGGCCTTCGAAGCCCTGTCGCCGACCCGTCGACGCATCGTCGAACTGGCCCTGCGCGATTTCCGTCTCAGCGGTGTCGAACTGCAAGGCACCGCACGCGAAACCTATGCGCGCAACGCCGATCTGCAGGCCCAGGTGTCCCAGAAATTCTCGGAAAACGTGCTGGATGCCACGGACCACTGGTCCTTGCTGATCACTGATGAAAGCCGCCTCGAAGGCCTGCCGCCCGATGTCCTTGCGGCGGCCGCCCAGGCCGCCCGGTCGGCCGGTGAGTCTGGCTGGAAACTAACCCTGCACATGCCCTGCTACCTGCCGGTCATGCAGCATGCCAGGGATCGGGAACTGCGCCAGACTCTGTACCGCGCCCACGCCACCCGCGCCTCGGACCAGGGCGATCCAGCATTCGACAATTCCGAATCCATTGAAACCTTGCTGGCGCTGCGGGCCGAAGAAGCCGCCCTGCTGGGCCACGCCGACTTTGCCAGCCTGCGCCTGGAAACCCGCATGGCCGACAGCGCCGGGCAAGTGCTGGATTTTCTGCGTGAACTGGCCACCCGGGCCCGCCCCAGCGCCCAGCGCGACCTGGACGAACTGCGCGCCTTCGCCGCGCGCGAACTGCAGCTGGAATCGCTGGAACCCTGGGATATCGCCTACGCCTCCGAACGCCTGCGCGAAAGCCGTTACGCCTATTCCGACGAAGAACTGCGTCCCTATTTCACCGAATCCCGCGTGCTGGATGGCCTGTTCCAGGTCATTCACACCCTGTTCGGCGTGCGCCTGGAAATCACCGATGCCCCCACCTGGCATGCCGATGCCCGCATCTACCGGGTCCTGGATGCCCAGGACCGGGAACTGGGCCGTTTGGGCATGGACCTGTATGCCCGGACCGGCAAACAGGGCGGCGCCTGGGTAGACAGCGAACGCAGCCGCCGCGTGCATGCTGGACGGCTGCAGACTCCACTGGTCTGGTTGACCTGCAATTTCCCCACGCCGCAGGATGGCCGCGAGGCGCTGCTGTCGCATGACGACGTGATCACGCTCTTTCACGAAAGCGGCCACGCCATGCACGCACTGCTGTCGCGTGTGGACGACCCCGGCGCAGCGGCCTTCGCAGCCGTCGAATGGGATGCCATCGAACTGCCCTCGCAGTTCATGGAAAATTTCTGCTGGGAATGGGACGTGCTGCAATCCCTGACCCGCCATGCGGACACCGGCGCTTCCTTGCCGCGTGATCTGTATGATCGGATGATGGCCGCCCGCAACTTCCAAAGCGGCCTGCAGACCCTGCGCCAGGTCGAATTCGCCCTGTTCGACATGCTGATCCACACCCAGGCCAGCGGCCTGTCGATCAGCCAGGTCCTGGATACCCTGGACCAGGTCCGCCAGGAAGTCGCATTGCTGATTCCGCCTGCCTGGCATCGCTTCCCGCATGCCTTTTCGCATCTGTTCGCGGGCGGCTATGGCGCTGGCTACTACAGCTACAAATGGGCCGAAGTCCTGTCGGCTGACGCCTTCGCAGCGTTCGAGGAAAACGCCCGGCCCGGCGCGGATGGCACGCGCAATGTATTCGACCCGGCCACCAGCCGCCGCTATCTGGACGAGATCATCGCCGTCGGGGGCTCGCGCCCGGCTGCGGAATCCTTTCGCGCCTTCCGTGGCCGCGACCCTGACATCAATGCCCTGCTGCGACACAGCGGGCTGGAGGAAACCCAGTGAAACGCACGCTTCAACATCTGTTGGCCGCCCTGACCCTGTGGACAGGCGGCATGGGCCTGGCGCTGGCTACCGTGCACCCCGTGCGCGGCTTTCTGCCGGACCTGCAATTCACCCTGAAAGGCGCGGGCGATGTCACCGTCACGCAGCAGGACTTCTCCGGCAAGGTAGTATTGATGTTCTTCGGCTACGCCAGTTGCCCTGACATCTGCCCCACCACCATGGCGCAGCTGGCCCAGGTGACCGAGGCCCTGGGGCCTGCCGCCGAACAGGTGCGCATCCTGTTCGTCAGTGTGGATCCCCACCGGGACACACCGGACATCCTGCAGGCCTATGTGGATCAGTTCGACCCCCATGCCATCGGCCTGACCGGCGATGAAAAATCCATCGCCGCGCTGGCGCGCCGCTATCGGGTTGCCTACCAGATCCAGCGCCCGGATCCTCAAAACCCGGACGCTCCCTATGAAGTCGCCCACAGCCGCGGCATCTATGCCTTCGATCAGCAAGGCAAGGCCGTCTGGCTGGCAGCGGACGGCGAATCCCAGGAAGAACTGCTCACCGCCGTGAAACCGCTGCTGCACTGATCTGTCAGGCCGTTTGCCGCACGGCGTCGCGCAGCGCCGTGCGGATGCCTTCTTCGATCGTGGGATGGTAGAACGGCAGCCTCAGCATGTCCGGCACGGTCAATTCCATCTGCAAGGCCCAGGCCAGCAAATGGGCGACATGTTCTGCATCTGGACCCACCATTTCCGCCCCCAGGAAACGCTGGTCGGATTTACGCATGTAGACGTGCAACAGCCCCTGGTTGCGCTGCATCACGCGTGAACGGCCCTGGCGCGTCCAATCGACCGCGCCGATGGCGACCGGTTCCAGATCCCCCAGCGCAGCATGGCCGCCGCCCACCTGCATGATCTGCGGATCACTGAACACGATCGCCAGAGGCGCGCGGCGCGGCAACGCCTGTACATCGGGCCAGGCGGCGGCATTGCGGCCGGCCAGACGGCCATCGTCGGATGCCTCGTGCTGGATGGCATGGCGGCCCGTGACGTCGCCCGCCATAAACACAGGCTGGCCATGGACCTGCAGCGTGGCCGGATCGAAATGCGGCCGTCCGTGCTCGTCCAGCGGCATCGAGGTGCGTTCCAGATGGAGTGCTTCCAGTGCCGGATCGCGGCCTGCCGTCAGCAGCACGTGGTCGAAACGTTCCACGGTTTCCGGACTGCCGTCAGCCGACCAGCCCACCACGGCCTGGTCGCCTTCGCGGCGCACCGTCGTGACCCGGGCGTTCTGGACCAGGGACAGTTCCGGCGCCAGCAAGGCCACGGCCGCCGCGCGCACCAGAGGATCGCTCAAATGGGCGAAACTGCCCGATCGGTTCAGCAGCCGCACCCGTACGCCCAGGCGCGCGAGCGCCAGGCCCAGTTCGACGCCAATCACACCGGAACCGACCACCAGCACGCTGCGCGGCAGGTCACGCCAATCGAATACATCGTCATTGACGATGGCCAGGTCCCCCAGCGGGCGATACGCATCCGGCACATTGGGCCGGGTGCCCGTGGCCAGGATGATGCGGCGCGCATGCACTTCACGTCCATCCGCTGCCTGCAATACGCCATCGCGCAGAAATTCGACGGGTGCGTCCAGCCGGTGTTCCGGAGGCATTGCCTGCACATCCTCGACCACGAAACCGACGAAACGGTCGCGTTCGCGCCGCACCCGATCCATCACAGCCACGCCATCGACCCGAGGCGGGGCATCCAGCCGAATGCCAAACCCGGCTGCATGGCGCATGTCGGCCACGGACTGGGCTGCTGCGATCAGCAGCTTGGATGGCATGCAGCCCACCCGGGCACACATGGTGCCGTGCGGCCCGCCTTCGATCAGCAGGGGCTTCAGGCCCGCCTTGAGGACTTCCCGGTAGGCCGGCAGGCCGGCCGAGCCGGCGCCGATGATGGCGACATCGCAGTCGATGATCCGCTGATTCATTTCTCGTCTCGTCATAAGCTCGACACTTCGATCAGGCAGGCACCCGCCATTCCGACACATGGTCGCGCCAGTCTGGCCGCTCGATCGGCTCGGGCGTATCGATCGGCGTGCCTATCGCCAGATAGCCCATGAAACGTTCATCCAGGGGGTCAAAGCCCAGCGCCTCGCCCACCCCATCCAGGTAGGTGCCCACGCCAGTGCTCCAGAAGGCGCCAAAGCCCAGGGCATGTGCCGCATTGAGCATGTTCATGACGGCTGCGCTCACGGCCAGCAGGCTTTCGTGTTCAGGAATGCGGCCGGTGGGATCCGGACGGCAGCCCAGCGCAATCACCAGCGGCACTTTCGACAGCCATTTGCGGGCATTGTCCACCTTGGGTTGCGGCAAGGGTTCGCCTGCGGCAATCCCGGCCTGGACGCCCACGTCCACCAGAGCGGGCACATCGGCTCCGCGCACCAGCACAAAGCGCCAGGGCTTGACTGCACCGTGGTCGGGCGCACGCAGGGCGGCACTCAGAATCAGATCCAGTTGCTCATCGGTCGGGCCGGGGGCCTGGACGAACTTGATCGAGCGGCGGCTCAGCACCACATCAAAAAAATCGCTCATTGGAAACACAACCTCGCTTCAAAATCTCCCGAGCGCGCGCCAGCGTTTGCCAGCGCCGGCAGCACGCTAGGGACAGGAGGCCCGGATCAACAGGGCCTTCATGCGCCGGATGGCCGGCTCCCAGCCGTCGAACACGGCCTGAGCAACGATAGCATGGCCGATGTTCAGTTCCGAGATACCCGGCAAAGCGGCAATGGGTTCGACATTGTCGTAATGCAGGCCGTGGCCGGCGTTGACCCGCAGCCCCTCGCCCACGCCGAGCGCAATGGCGGCCCGCAGGCGTTCCATCTGGGCGACCCGTGATGCGGCATCGGGCGCATCGGCATACGTGCCGGTATGCAATTCGATCACCCGGGCGCCTGCACGCGCTGCAGCATCGATCTGATCAGCCTCGGGATCGATGAACAGGGACACGCGGATGCCGGCGTCATGCAGCCGCGCAACCGCCGATGCCACCTCGTCATAGCGGCCCAGCACATCCAGACCACCTTCCGTGGTCAGTTCGCGCCGGTTCTCGGGCACCAGGCAGACGTCATGGGGACGGATGTCGCAGGCGATGGCCAGCATCTCCGGGGTGATGGCGCATTCCAGGTTCATGCGCGTGCGCAGCGCCGGCCGAATGGCGCGCACGTCAGCATCCTGGATATGGCGCCGGTCTTCGCGCAGGTGCAGCGTGATCAGATCCGCTCCGGCATCCTCGGCACGCAGCGCCGCTTGCAGAGGATCGGGATAGGTCGTCAGGCGCTGCTGGCGCAGGGTGGCGACGTGATCGATATTGACGCCCAGTTCCATCAGGATGCCTCCGGCAGGTCATCGGCCGACCAGCCACCGCCCAGTGACTTGTACAGTTCCACCCGGTTGAACAGTGCATCGGTGCCCAGCTGGATGAACTGCTGCTGCACGCCGTACAGGGCAACCTGCGCGGACTGGACCTGCAAAAAGCTGTCCACGCCGGTTTCATAGCGGATCTGGGCAAGCTTGAGCGTCCTGAGCGCGGATTCCTCGGTCGCGCGCAAGGCATCGAGCTGCTGGCTGTAGGTCGCCTCGCCTGCCAGCCCGTCGGCAACCTCGCGGAAAGCGGTCTGGATGGCTTTTTCATAGGCCGACACGGCGATATTGCTGCGCGCCTTGGCCAGATCCAGGTTGCCCTTGACCCCGCCCGAGAACAACGGCATCTGGATCAAAGGTGAAAACTGCCAATGGCGGTGGCTGCCACCGAACAAGGCATCGAGTTCAGGGCTGGCGAAACCGAACAGACCCGTCAGGCTGATGCGCGGGAAAAAAGCGGCCCGGGCAGCACCGATCTGGGCATTGGCGGCCAGCAGATCGTGCTCGGCGCCGACGATATCGGGCCGGCGTTCCAGCAATTGCGACGGCAGCCCTGCGGGCAGGGACGGCAGCAGCTGTTCACGACCAAACGGCAGGGGCTCGGGCAGATCGTCGGGCACCGGCATGCCCAGAATCAGCTGCAAGGCGTTGCCGGCTTGTGCCATGGCGCGCTCGGCGGCAATGCGATCGGCACGCACGGTATCGTACTGGGCCTGGGCCTGGGCCAGATCCAGATCAGAAGCGACACCCACGTCAAAGCGCGATTGCACCAGATCCAGCGTGCCCTTGCGGGCTTCCAGGGTCTGGTCCATCAGGTCGCGCATCACCTGGGCCGAGCGCAGACGAAAATACGCCTCGGCGGTCTGGGCGATCAGTCCAAGCTGGACGGTGCGGCGCGCCTGGTCAGTGGACAGGTAGGACTGGTAGGCGGCTTCGCTGAGATTGCGTACCCGGCCGAAGAAGTCCAGTTCGAAGGCGGTCATGCCCACGCCCGCACTGTAGCTGCGGCTGACGGACTTGGCATCGGGGCCGCCATTGCGCATGTCGGCTGGCATGCGGGTGACCTGCCCTGTTCCCTGCAGACCGATGGTCGGCACACGTTCACTTTGCACGATACCGAATTGGGCGCGCGCCTCTTCGACCCGGCCTACGGCAATGCGCAGATCACGGTTGTTTTTCAGCGCCAGCCCGATCAGGGCCTGCAGCCGGGGATCCCGGAAAAAATCCCGCCAGGCCGGCAGCGTCGCGGTCTGGCCGGCATCGGCAGCGGCCAGCGGAAAACGATCGGGCACCGGCGTATCGGGCCGGTGATAAGCGGGCGCCAGCGAGCAGGCGCCCAGCGTCAGTCCCAGCATGGAAACAGCCAGAATGCGCAGGGGGAATCGTCGATTCATCATGCCTGGTCTCCCGGACCGGATCCACCTGCCGTAGGGATGTGTGGCGCCTGGTGGCCCAACAATTTCGGTTTGGTCTTGAACAATTTCAGAATCACCACGAAAAAGGTTGGCACGAAAAGCACGGCCAGCGGTGTGGCCGCCAGCATCCCGCCCAGCACGCCCAGGCCCACGGCATTCTGGCTGGCCGCACCCGCACCGTTGGCCAGGACCAGGGGCAGCACCCCCAGGATGAAGGCAAAGGAAGTCATCAGGATCGGGCGGAAACGCAGCCGCGCGGCCTCGATGGCCGATTCGGCCAACCCGGCGCCACTGGCATACAGGTCCTTGGCGAATTCCACGATCAGGATGGCGTTTTTCGCGGACAGGCCGATCACGGTCACCATCCCGACCATGAAATATACGTCGTTGTCCTTGCCCATCAGGCTGCTGAGCAGCACGGCGCCCAGCATGCCCAGGGGCACGGCCAGCATCACCGACAAGGGAATGGCCCAGCTTTCGTACAGGGCTGCCAGCACCATGAACACCACCAGGATCGACAGGCCCATCAGGATCACGGACTGGCTGCCCGCCTGGATTTCCTGATAGGACAGGCCAGTCCATTCATAACCCAGCCCTGGGGGCAGCTGCGCGATCAGGCGCTCCATTTCGGCCATGGCCTGGCCAGTGGAATACCCCGGCGCCGCCGAGCCGCCAATCCGGATGGACTCATAACCGTTGTAGCGCACGACCTGGACCGGCCCCCGGGTCCATTCCAGGGACACGAACGAGGACAGCGGCACCATCTCGCCATTCACATTGCGTGCATTGAGCCGCAGGATGTCGTCTGGATTCATGCGCGCATCCTGATCCGCCTGGACCCAGATGTTCTGCACCCAGCCCTGGTTGGTGAACTTGCCCACATAGGACGAACCGATCGCCGTGGAAATCAGGTTGGCGGCTTCGGCAAAGTCCACGCCCAGGGCGGCCGCCTTGTCGCGGTCGATTTCGACCTTCAGCTGCGGTCCCGGGCTCAGGCCGGTGATGCGCGTGCCGGTCAGGATGGGGCTTTGCGAGGCCAGTTGCAGCAGCTGTTGCGAAGCCGCCTGCAGGGCATCGCCGCCCACGCCGCCTCGGTCTTCCAGCCTGAGGTCGAAACCCGAGGCATTGCCCAGCGATGAAATGGCGGGCGGCGTGATGGCAATCACCATGGAATCCGGCAGGCCGAACAGCAGCTTGCCCATGGCGGTACCGGAAATCGCCTGCGCCGAATCGCCTGGCCCCCTGCGTTCGGAAAAATCTTTCAATGGCACAAAGGCGATGGCGGCATTCAGGCCGTTGCCGTTGAAGCTGAAGCCCCGGACAGTAATGATATTGGCCACCTGCGGCAGGGCCATGAAATATTTTTCAACCTGCTGGATGATTTCCACTGTACGGCTGGTTGAAGCGCCCGAAGGCAGTTCGATGTTGGCGATCACATAGCCCTGGTCTTCTTCAGGCAGGAACGAGGTCGGCAGGCGCACGTACATCCAGCCCATCACCCCCACCAGCAGGGCGAACACCAGCATCATGCGCAAGGTGCGTTTCAGGCTGCCGGTCACCCAGCGGGTATAACCATGCGTGGTTCGATTGAAGCCGCGGTTGAACCAGCCGAAAAACCCGCCCTTGGATGCGTGATGGCCCTTGGGGATGGGCTTGAGCAAGGTGGCGCACAGCGCCGGGGTGAAGCTGAGCGCCAGCAATGCCGAAAACAGGATGGACACGGCCATGGCCACGGAAAACTGGCGGTAGATCACCCCTACAGACCCGGACATGAAGGCCAGCGGCAGGAACACCGTGGTCAGCACCAGCGTGATCCCGACGATGGCGCCGCTGATCTGCGGCATCGCTTTTTTTGTGGCTTCCTTGGGTGACAGGCCTTCCTCGGCCATGATGCGCTCGACGTTTTCCACCACCACGATGGCGTCATCCACCAGGATCCCGATGGCCAGCACCATGGCGAACATGGTCAGCACGTTGATGGAAAACCCCAGGGCCAGCATCACGGTAAAAGCCCCCATCATCGCCACCGGCACCACCAGCGCGGGGATGAGCGTGTAGCGCACGTTCTGCAGGAACACGAACATCACCACGAACACCAGCACCATGGCTTCGAACAGGGTGTGGACCACCTGCTCGATCGACAGATCGATGTAGGGCGAAGTGTCGTAGGGAATCCGGTAGGTGATGTTATCGGGGAAGAACTGGGACAGTTCGGCCATCTTGGCCTTGGCCAGCTTGGCGGTTTCCAGCGCGTTGGCCGAAGGCGTCAACGACAGGGCAAAGGCGGCCGTGGGCTTGCCGTTCAGCCGCGCACCGAACTGATAGTTGTCCGAACCCAGTTCGACCCGGGCCACATCATGGATGCGCACCGTGGAACCATCCAGATTGGCGCGCAGCACGATATTGCCGAATTCTTCAGGCGTGGTGAGCTGCCCATTGACGGTCAGTGGCGCGACTGTGCGCTGGGTGTCTGGATTCGGTGGCGAGCCCAGGAGCCCCCCGGAGATCACCATGTTCTGGGCAGCCAGGGCGCTGCTGACCTGGGACATGCTCAGGCCATAGCTGACCAGTTTCTGGGGGTCGACCCAGACCCGCATGGCCCGGCCGGCGGCAAACAACTGGAATTTACCCACCCCCTTGATCCGTGACATCGGGTTCTGGATATTGCGCGTGATGTAGTCGGCCAGAGAGTACTGGTCAATGGAACCGTCCTTGGACGACAGTGTGACCACCATCAAAAAGCCGGAATTCGATTGGCTGACCTTCAGGCCCTGCTGCGTCACGGCGGCCGGCAGCTTGGCCGTCGCATTCGACAGACGGTTCTGCACGTCCACCTGGGCCAGATCGGGATCCGTGCCTGGAGCAAAAGTGACGGTGATGTCAGCCTGGCCATTGGAATCACTGACCGATTCGTAATACAGCAGCCCCTTGGCCCCGTTCAGTTCGTTTTCGATGACACTGGCCACGCTGGTGGATACCTCGGAGGCCGAGGCACCGGGATAGGTGGCATGGATGTTCACCGTGGGGGGCGCGACATCGGGATACTGCGACACGGCCATGTTGGGGATGGCCATGATGCCGGCCAGGGCGATGGCCAACGCCACCACCCAGGCAAAAATCGGTCGTTCGATGAAAAACTGTGGCATGAGAGCTCGCGAGGAATCCGGAGAGGTATCGGGCGGCCGAAGCCGGATCAGTGGGCCTGGTCGGCAGCGGGCTGACCGGCCGCCGACGAATCATCGGCGGACTTGTCGGCACTGGGCTGGCCATCGGCACTGGACGGCGGCGTAGCGCCCTGTTCCGCCGGATCGCCCTGGGCCTTCCAGGGCATGGGCTGCACCGGCGCACCGGGACGGACCTTTTGGAAGCCTTCGACCATCAGCTGATCGCCCGCCTGGATACCCTGGTAAATGATGTAGCCCTTGTCGGTACGCGGCCCGGCCTGGACCGGCGTGAAGGCAGCCTTGCCGTCCTTGATCAAGACGACCGTGTTGTTGCCATCGGCGGTGCGCTGAATGGCCTGTTCCGGCACCACCAACGCATGCGGATCCACCCCCTGGACCAGACGCACGCGCACGTACAGGCCAGGCAGCAGGATCCGATCCGGGTTGGGGAACAGCGCACGCAGATTCACCTGCCCCGTACCTGGATCGACGGCCACGCCCGAAAACAGCAACTTGCCGGGATGGCGATAGACTGTGCCGCCGTCCAGCAGCACTTCGGCCTGGGTATCGCCATTGTCATCCGGTTTGACAATGCCGTCGGCGATCTGGCGACGCAGTGTTGCGATCTGGGCAACCGGCTGGGTAATGTCCACGTAGACCTGATCCAGGCGATGCACGGTCGCCAGCGAAGTGGCTGATGTGGCACTGACCAGCGCCCCCACAGTCACTTGGGCTTTGCCGATGGTGCCGTCGATGGGCGACGTGACCCGGGTATAGTCCAGATTGATCTTGGCCGTTTCCAGTGCGGCCTGGGCCGCAGCGACGGCTGCTTCGGCCTGGCGCGACTGGGCAACGGCGTTGTCGTAGTCCTGCTGGCTGACCGCATGCTGCTTGATGAGCGCCGTGTAGCGCTGCGCCAGCAGGCGCGTGGTATGCGCGGAAGCCTGGGCGTTTTTCAATTGTGCGGCGGCCTGATCCCTGGCCGCGCGGTACGGCGCCGGATCGATGGTGAACAGCAGCTGGCCGGCCTTGACTGTGCTGCCTTGCTCGAAATCGATGGATTGGACAATGCCGTTGACCCGGGCACGGATCTCGGCATCTTCGATGGCCTGGACACGGCCCGGCAATTCAGTGTGCACCACGGCAGGCTGGGGCTGGACCTGGACCACACTGACTGGGACTTTCATGCCCCCCATGCCCTGCTGCGGTTCATCCGAGCAAGCCGCCAGCGCCAGCAGCGATGCCAGCGCCAGGGGCCACAGGGTTCGGCCGGCGGTCAGTCGATCAAAGGCCATAGAAAAGCTCCAGAAACGTTGGTTTTTCGATTGGGTGAAGCAAGGGATGGCCGCCCGCTCGAACGAGGAATCCGGGATCGCCGGCCCTGCGGGAAAGCCAAAAGTATACGGGGAAAAGCCCGACAGTTCGAGATGGCGGATAAGATTCAGGGCTCATGCCGCGCCTGCCGTGAAATGATCCACGAGAATGCGCACCCGTTTTTCCAGCACGTCCAGCCGGGGTTTGTCCTCGACCAGCCCTTCCAGGGCCAGCAGAAACACGTGGGCGACTTCCGGATCATCGAACACCTGGCCCAGGCATTCCAGCAAACAGGTCCGGTGCTGGCTGGCGACCTCGGGGCTCAGTCCCTGGCAGACATTCAGAAATTCGCTGGACATGGGCGCGGCCTCCATGTCGGACCAGGGCTCCAGCAGCACGCGTTGACACACCGCGAACAGGCGCTTGCCCTGTGCCCCGGGCGCTTGCACCGCATCCATGGCCAAAGGCAGGCGCGACAGCATCCAGTCCTCAAAGACCTGCATGAACAGGTCTTCCTTGTTCTTGAAACTGCGGTACAGCAATGTTCTGGAAATCCCCGCACGCTGGGCAATGTCACTCAGGGATGTGCGCGCGAAGCCAAAATTCAGGAAGCACCAGCGCGCCGCGTCCAGGATTCTGGCGCGTCGCGCATTCATGGCTTGAGAACTTGATTTGGGTGGCATCGGCGCATTTTGACAACGAGTGCATTTTTTGTCAAATTTGTCGCCCCCACCTCGCCGCCTGCATGCGGCTCGGATTCGGCAGGCACGAAAGAGTCCGCAGGGACTTGGACTCAATTTGTCGCAGCCCCCCCACCTCGCCGCCTGCATGCG
>Ga0265295_1000608_pt1 | contig 70677 bp, 69 predicted proteins | sample Munlansysbiofilm_FD_192503 | JGI IMG/M metagenome (GOLD analysis project Ga0265295, IMG submission 192503) | Leachate microbial communities from a municipal landfill in Southern Ontario, Canada - Methane capture system biofilm | ecosystem: Engineered > Solid waste > Landfill > Unclassified ...
CTGAGGCATTATGAACGAAAATAACTCTATATAATAAATAAATATAATTGATATTTTTCTAAATTCTTAGCTACTAAGCAGAGGTGACTGAACTGTTACAAAAAGGTAACTTTGCCCCCCTCTATCAGCAGCAGGCCGATGATGCCGAATCCCAGCACCAGCGATGCCAACAACAACACTTGAAAGGCCTTCAGGATACTCATTTCATCAATTTTCCTATTGAATGCCGAAGGCTCCCTGCGCGTGATCATCGAGTGCAGGCTCAGCAGCAGGGCAAAGGCGGTGGTGGTCTTGATGCCTCCTCCGGTGGAGCCCGGAGAGGCCCCTATGAACATCAGGACCATCATGAAGAACTGAGCGGCATCACTCATGCTGCCGATGTCGATGGTGTTGAAACCGGCAGTCCTTGCACTGGCACTCTGAAAAAATGCGCTCAGCAGGGAGGTTTTCTCCATGATAAGAAAAGCGAGGGTGCCCAACACCAGCAAGCTGGTATTCATAAGCAGCACTATCTTACTGTGAAGGGAGAGGCGCTTCCAACTGCGTGCCCGAACAAGGTCTGCCAGGACAAAGAAACCGGTTCCTCCAATGATGATCAGGGCGGCGGTCACCAGGTTCATCGCCACATTCCCCTTATACGCTGAGAGGCTCTGGAAGTTCCCCTGAATGTCAAAGCCGGCGTTGTTGAATGCAGAGATGGTATTGAAGGCAGCGTGACCCAAAGCCTGAAGCGGTGCATGGGTGGTGCGAAATATAAAGAACTCAATGAAGATGCCCAAGCCCTGGAAGATCAGGGCGGCAAGACCGACAGTCTTCACCACCTGCATCGTCCCCTTCACCGTCCCGAGGTTGTAGGCCTCCTTGATGACGCTGTACTTGCCGATGGCCACAGAGCTGCTGAACATCAGGACAAAGACCATGACCGCCGAGGCAAAGCCCAAGCCTCCAAGCAGGATAAGCAAGGCGATGACCACGCGCCCGAACAGCGAGAAGGTGGCACTGACATCGACGGTGACCAGACCTGTCACGCATACTGCACTTGCAGAGGTGAAGAGCGCATCAATGTATGAGAGGTCCACACCCTTGTTATGGGCAAAGGGGAGGGAAAGCAGAATTGAGCCTACCCCGATGATAAGAAGAAACCCCAGCAACAGATATTGGTTTGGCATCAATGCCTTGCGTTTGATTGCACTCATAATTGAGCTTGAGTCTACCATCAGCACAAATCTAACACAATATGAGACCGGTAAAACTCTGAATGCATCTGGAAACACGCGGAATGTCTCGTGATGCTCTTATCGTACTCTTATTGATACTTTTGAGGAGTGAACGTAGAACTGGGACGCAATGTGACCAAATGAAGGGAACCTTATGCATGCACAAGGGAATGCACTTTCACTGATACTTGCCGAGTTTTCTTCGTCTTTTTCTAGGTAAGGAAGGGGTACCGAAAAGGAAGATATGAACTGTAATGGCTAATTGGGTATGAAAGGGGGAAAAAGAGGATCAATCACCTACCTTGCGTTTTTCTCGCAAGTCCTTCTTAAATATCTTAATTGCCTTTCGCTCTGATTTCACATAGTGGTAATCGGTGGAACCATTCCGTGGTTTTCTGCTATTTACATAAGAGTGGTGATAGTAATTATACGATTTCATGAAAGAATTAATCTGCGAAAGTGCGCACCCCGTGGCAATTATTCCAGCCACCTTGTCTGTTTTTTCCCCCAATTGCTCTATGAGGTTGGACAAATTGGTTTTTGAACAGATACTAAGCCTTACACATAGGATTATCCCATCTATCTGTTCAAGCAACCCCATCAAGCTTGAAGCATACTCAAGCGGGGGGGCATCGATAAAGATATAATCATACGAACTCTTCAAGGAATCAAACATCGGGGTAAAGGAAGTCCTGGAATAAAACACTGAAGGGATCAGGTTAGTTTTTCCGGGAATCAAAATCTCAAAGTTCTGCAGATCCTGTATTGGCTTGATAGTGATATCTTTCAGATCCTTACCTTTTTGTATTTGCTCAACATATCCGGGCACATCCTGTTTCAGATTAAATACCTTTTCAATGGAATGTGTCTTCAAGTCCCCATCAATTATCAAGACCTTAAAGCCCAGATGAGCCAAGTAAAGGGAAAGATTGCATGTGAGGCTACTTTTTCCCTCATTGATATTGCTACTTGTTATCATGAATACTTTCTTGCCGCTATTTTTCCCATAGAGCAAATTCGAAGTGATGATTTTATACCGCTCTGAAATGTAGCTTTCCTGATTCTTATACAGGGTATTCAAATTGCTTTTCTTATCTTTATTCTTTGTTACATCAATAAGAGGAGTCCATCCAAGCAGAGGGATTTCAGTTCCCGCTATTTTTTTTATATCGTCAAGGGAATGCAGCGTATCATCCCTCATCTGAAGAAAAAGACATAACAAAACCCCTATCGCTCCTCCGAGTAATACGCTTACTGCAAGGATCAGGAGAGAGTTAGGACTCACCGGTGACCGTGGCACCTTTGCAGGGGTGACAAGCTTTACATTATTGTTCTGAGCGGCCGCGGAAAGCGTAATCTGCTCCAACAGAGAGTTCAGTTCCTTTCGGATGGCTTCAAGGGAATCGACATCACTTTTCATTTTTGAGAGATCTTTTTCCAATACCGGCAGCCTATTGAATTCCTGTTCAAAGACTTCAATGGTTTTTGTAATACTGACAATATCCACCTCATTGCAAATCCTTTCAATGACGGTAAAACAATAGGAATCTATGTTGTGATAATAATCATCACTCGCACCGCTATGGATGGGCCCCGCCTTAGAGGTGATCTCCACGACCCTTTTGGTCAGCTGTTTTCTTGATTCAGCCATCTGGCGATTCAGGGTAGCGATGCGTGCGTTCACGCTCTCATTGATATTGCTGTTCACTACAGAAAGTGAGGTTGTATTGCGAAAATCATTGTTTGAGACAACATCAAACTGAAGCAACTCGTCAAAGGCCATCGCATAGATTTTCAGAACCCCCTGTACCGACTCATCTTTTTCATACACCCCAATAGGAGGAAGGGAATAGCTGTACGCTCTCTGGACCCCTTCCAGAAGAGAATCACTTTTGATGATTTGCAGTTGCAAGGGTCGCATTCTCATCTGCAGGTAGGTGATGTGGTTGACCAGAGAGGCTGTACTGTTTGAAAGAAAATCAATTCCTGTAGCAGCCTTGTAATCAAACAGCCTATCACTCGCCTCATCCAGCTGGCGTTCGGTTGCAGGTATTTGCTCCTGCAGGAATTCGATCTGAGCGATCTTTGAATCCTTGCCATAGGTGGAAAGCAATCCGTTGAAATTAACAGCAATTGCATTCGCAAAATCTGCCGCAAACGTTGGGTTTTCATCCGTCACCGACAGTTCTACAATATTGGTGCCCTTGAAATTGTTTATGGATGTCTTACCCTTCAGGCCACCAAGGGCCGAAGGTTCGGAATATGGAATTCCCTTGCTGTTCGTATAGGATGACAGGTCAAGCGTCTGGGCAGCACCCTCCAAATTTGTGATGTTGGTGATCAGATGGATCTCAGTAGAGATGTCAGTATCGGAATTGAAGAAATCTGTAGAGAGGATCTTCCCTATCGTTGAAGTTTTTGTAATCGGCTCAACTATCATGGTTACGGTAGTCTGATACTGCTTGACTGCATGATGCAGATAGACAAAAGAACCTAAAACTGACAAGACCAACACTATAATCACTATATGCAATCTGCTGAAGATACTGTGAAATAATTCTTGCAGACTTATCCCTTCTTCGAATTCCTCAGTTTGCATATCTTCCAAGCCCTCGTCCAATGAAGTTTTTCAATCTCTATCCCATATATTCGTTCACCTTGCACGTACTCCAAACAGGTCAATCAACATTCCCATAAGCTTGGCAAAGTTGCTACTTGACTGTCATGAGTCATATGGTAGGGTAAAAAAATATCCCAGAAGCAATGGAGAAGCTCTGGGCTCTCACCCACATTCCCCAATCCAATTTCCTTCTGTTTAGGAAACTTCTATACAATACACTCTATTATTTATTATGTATTGAATAAAAAGACGTTGCTACTCCATACTGACAATCGATTAGCCAATGCATTGGGAGGAACCAACTCATAGATGGTACCTTATCATAAGACTTACCATATTTTCAATCAGCAATCGTTCACGATTTCACTGCTAAAAACTCTTTCCCCATGTTCCAATCATCATAAATTGGCAAACGATGGGGTACATCATTTGCCGATATGCTCATTTGATGATATATTGAAGGCTGACTGGAGCCACTCCAGATAAAGTGAGGAAAGATTATGATTGACAAAAAAATAGTGACGCTATTGAACGAGCAGATCAACAAGGAGTTCTTCTCTGCCTATCTCTACCTTGATATGGCTAACTTCTACGCACACAAGGGCCTTGTAGGCTACGAGAACTGGTTCAAGGTACAGGCTCAAGAGGAGATGGCACACGCCATGCTCTTCAGGCAGTATCTGATAAACAATGGCTATGCCATCGATTCGACTGCCCTTGGCGATCCCACCAAGAAGTATGACGACAACAAGGCGCCCCTGCTTGAGGCACTGAAGCACGAGCAGTATGTTACTGCCTCCATCAACGCCATCTACGAGCAGGCGATGGCGCACAAGGACTACAGGACGCTGCAGTTCCTGGACTGGTTTGTCAAGGAACAGGGTGAAGAGGAGATGAATGCTGAGGAGAATATCCAGAAGTATGAACTCTTCGGCTCCGACCCCAAGGGCCTCTACCTGCTGGACAGAGAATTATCATCGCGAGTATTCACAGCCCCTTCCCTGGTACTCTAGAACAACTTATTGCCAACACCCGCTTTCAAGAAAGCGGGTGTTGTTTATTCAGACCACACTACCAAAGGAGTCACTATGCAAAGCAAACCCATCAAGAAAACCACCGGAGGCTCGGTGCAGTATGACGGAGCCGGCGTAAAGCTAGTCAGGGTCATCGGCAATCAGGATATCTACGACTTCGACCCCTTCCTGATGCTTGATGCATTTGATTCCACCGACCCTGATGATTACACCAAGGGCTTCCCCTGGCATCCACACCGAGGCATCGAGACCGTCACCTACCTGATAAGCGGTGAGATCGAACATGGGGACAGCCTGGGCAACGAAGGGACCATCAATGACGGGTGCTGTCAGTGGATGACAGCAGGAAGCGGCATCATCCATCAGGAGATGCCCAAGGAGGCCAAGCGGATGCTTGGCAGCCAGCTGTGGATCAACCTACCTCAGAAGGACAAGATGACCGATCCTGTCTACAGGGATATCCGCTCGGAACAGATACCCACTGTCACTGAGGAGGGAGTCTCTGTGCGCGTCATAAGCGGCACCTATGCCGGGACAAACGGTCCTGAGCAAGGTGACTTTGTGAAGACCACCTACCTCGATGTGAAGCTCGAGCCAAACACAGCGTGGAGCTTTGATGTCGACCCCAGGAAGACTGTCTTCTGCTATATGGTGGAAGGCTCTGCTCTGGTAAGCGAAACCAAGCAAAAGATTGAAAGCGGCTTGGGAGTCCTGTTTGGAGAGGGTGATACCATTGACATCACTGCCACAGAAGAGGGCATCCGCTTCTTTATCTATGCTGCAAAACCCCTGGGAGAGCCTATCGCCTGGAGAGGTCCCATTGTGATGAACACCCAGGACGAGCTCAAGCTGGCTTCCAAGGAACTGCGGGAAGGCACGTTCATCAAGCACGACAGGTAGCAAACGTTCTGTATCTTACTTTGAGTCTCACTATCGCTCTTCATCGGGAAGGGCGATTTCTTATGCAATGCCATACCGAGAAGTATGACCCTGTTCTTGCTCCTCTAAACCACAGTGTGTCCCCTACAGGAATATTTCATGTGGGGTTCGAATGGAAACAATCATATCCGGCTTAGAGTTTTTGAGTCAGGGAAAAGATGACTTTCTTGACATTGTACTAATGAACCCGTACAATAGTACAAGAAAGGAAAACCATGTGAAAGCAACAGGCGAAAGCAGACTTGAATTCAGTCTCGACATGAAGAGCGGCGTCCCCTTCTACAAGCAGATCATCTTCCAGGTGGAGATGGCCATTGCTGATGGAAGGCTGGGAAAAGGCGTTCAACTGCCCACAGTCAGAAGCCTCGCTGTCGACTTGAGCATCAACCCTAACACCGTAGCGCGTGCCTATGCCGAGATGGAGATCCGCAACATTGTGGTAACCCAACAGGGAACAGGGACCTTCATCAGCGGCAAAAAGGTCAACCTCAATGCAATAGAGCGAGAAAAAGTGCTCTCCCAGATGACCAAGGTATATCTCACCAAGGCGGCCTCATTCGGCTTCTCCTTGCAGGAGATAGAGAGCATCATCACGGAATTGGGAGCAGACCTGAAAGAGAGAGAGGAATCAACATGAGCCAGTACAAGAAACCGTTTGACAAGATCAAGAACATCAAGGGTTTTACCCTCAAGAGGGATTTAAGCTTCGGAGCCATATCCTTTTTCGTCCTGACCCTTTTCATGGCTATCGGAGCATGGGTGGAACTGCTCATCTTCCCCGCCTTCCCCCTTGAGGGCATCATACTCCTGTCCTCCTTTGTCTTGGTTGCAACCCTGCTCATCATGTTCCTGCCCCTGTGGCTGACTGTAATGGCCATCATAGTCATCATGTGGATAACAACCTTGGGCTATCTCTCACTCTACCTCTTCCCCCTGGCTATCTTTGCAACAGTAGGCCTGCTCGTCGCAAGTGGAGTGCAGCTCGTACAACACTGGGACAAGGTAGTTGTCCTGAGAATGGGGAAGTTCAAGAAGGTCCATGGTTCAGGCCTTTTCTTTCTCATCCCCATGGTCGACAGGATTACGGCCTTTGTTGACATGCGCATACGAGCCACAGACTTCAGTGCTGAGAAGACCCTGACACGAGACACCGTGCCCGTACATGTCGATGCCCTGGCGTTCTGGATGATCTGGGATGCCAAAAAAGCAATCCTGGAAGTGGAGAACTACACTGAAGCGGTAATCCTTTCTGCACAGACAGCACTTCGCGACTCCATAGGTAAGTACAAGCTCTCCTCCCTCCTTTCTGAACGCGAAGAGTTGGGTAAGGAGATCCAGCAGAACCTTGATGCAAAGACCAATCCCTGGGGGGTGACCATCCTCTCAGTGGAGATTACCGAGATCATCATCCCCAAGGAGCTTGAGGACTCGTTGAGCAAACAGGCCCAGGCTGAGAGGGAGAAGGAATCGAGGATCATACTGGGCTCGGCCGAGGTGGAGGTCGCCAAGAAGTTCACCGAAGCGTCAAAGGAGTATGCAAACGACCCCGTCGCCCTACAACTGCGTTCCATGAACATGATCTACGAAGGCATCAGGGCGAACAACTCCATGATGCTCCTTCCTGCCTCCATCCTGGATCATATGGACCTTGGGGCCGTACTGGGCACTGCAGCCATACAGAAAACCCAAGAACAAAAGGGTGACAAAAACATAACTAAAGCCATGGCAACAACCAGTGCCAAAAATACCGAGGAGTAACAGATGATCAAGATCAAAGATGTATCGCGCAACTACAAGACAGGGGAGACCGTCGTCAAAGCGTTGAAAAAAGTATCCTTGGAGATTGGTGCTGGGGAGTTCCTCTCGATAGCAGGGCCATCGGGTTCAGGCAAGACAACACTGCTCAACCTCATAGGATGCGTCGATGCCATTGATGAGGGTGAAATAATCATCAACGGCGAAAAAGTGACCCAGATGAGTAAAAAAGAGATGACTGATTTCCGCAGGAACAACCTAGGCTTTGTCTTTCAGACTTATAACCTCATCCCGGTCCTATCTGCCTATGAAAACGTCGCATTTGTCCTTTCCATCCTGAATGTCAGCGAAGAGGAGACCAGAAGCCGGACCATGGCCCTCCTCAAGGAAGTTGGTCTGGAAGGGATGGAAAACAGACGTCCAGGCAAACTCAGCGGAGGTCAGCAACAGAGGGTAGCCATAGCCCGTGCCCTGATAAAGAACCCCCAGATAGTCCTCGCAGATGAGCCGACTGCCAACCTCGACTCCAAGACAGGAGAAGAAATTCTTAAGCTTATGAAAAAAATGAACGAGAAGTACAAGACCACGTTCATCTTCTCAACCCATGACCAGATGGTCATGGACTACGCCTCTCGCCTCGTTCAGTTGCATGACGGAACAATCATCAGCGATGAGAGGAGGAAAGGATGAAATTCATCTTCCTTCTCGCGATGAAAAACCTAGCAAGGTACAAGAGACGCACCGCAATCACAGCGGTCGCCATAGCCCTTGGTCTGATGATGTACACCATAGTCGACTCGTTGCTTCTAGGCATTGAACTGGAGTCAGAGCGCAACCTCATCTGGTATGAGACATCATCAGTGAGAATTCACCAGAAAGAATATTGGCCAGATAGACTGCTCTTTCCCCTGGAAGAGAAGATTGAAAAACCCCAAGAGGTAATACAGTTACTCAACGATAGTGGATATACAGCAACAGAACGTACCGCTTTCAAAGCTGACATGATCCTCTATAGCGACGACTTTGGTGAAGACGGAAACCTCTCTGTGATGGTGACCGGCATCGACCCAGAACAGGACAACGAGGTATTCCACTTCGAAGATACCCTCATCGAAGGAAGATTCCTCAAGGCAGGGGAACAGAATGGCATGCTCATGGGTTCTTGGCTTGCCCAGGATATCGGAGCTGAGGTCGGCTACTGGGTCACCATGGTCACCCGGGGAAACGGCGGGTTCTTTGAGGCAATTGATGTCCAAGTCGTGGGCATCGTCAACTGCCCCAACCCCAATGTGAACCGCACCCTCATCATGATGGACAAAGACACCGCTGGTGCCGTATTGGGTATGGATGGAGCTGTAACAGAAATTAACATTCTCCTACCCAGTCGCTCTGATGTCGACATTGAGGTGCAAAAAGTTCAGGCTATCCTTGAAAAGGGAGGCCGCAATGACCTTGAGGCAAGAAGCTGGAGAGAAATGGCCAAGGATTATCTTGCTATCGCAGAGACGAAGCGAGGAGGAACTGGAATAATTCTCTTCTTGGTATTTATCATAGCAGCAGTGGGTATCTCCAACACCATGCTGATGGCAATGTACGAGAGGACCCGTGAGCTCGGCATGATGAGGGCTCTCGGAATGAAAGACAACCATATTCGCCTAGCCTTTATCTTTGAAGCCGGAGGCATAGGATTGCTGGGGGCTCTGGTTGGTATTGCATTAGGCGCACTGGTGAATATCTATATTGCAAATATAGGCATCAACATGGGATTCATGCTTCGTGACATGGACATTGGTTACAGGATACAGAGCATAATGCGTGGGACCTGGAGCATAAAGAGTTTTATCATTACCTTTGTATCAGGCATATCCCTTTCCATGCTTGTATCGCTCTTACCCATCAGACGAGCTCTTAAGATGGATATTCCGACCTGCCTCAGGCACCAATAGGAGAGCCTCAGTATGATGACAAAACTTCCGAAACTTGCTTTCAGAAATATATTTAGAAACCTCAGGCGGTCTATCCTTTCTGCGGTTGCTATAGCCGTCTCTGCAATGAGCATTGTGATGCTCTTCGGCCTGCTCAGTGGCATGGAATCTGATATGGCCAACAACCTCAAGTCCTACTATACGGGTCAGGTACGCATCCAAAATGCAGACTTTGAAAAATATGAGCGGTACAACCCTCTCCATCTTGGAGTTGACTGGAAAAACATTGAACCAATACTTAGGGACAACAGCGATGTGCGAGCTGCAACACCGAGGATCAACTTCCCCGCGAACATGTATCTAGGAGAGAAATCCCATGGAGTCATGGGAATCGGTGCTGATTTCTCCAAGGAAGAAGCCTTCATTGATTTCCCCTCAATTCTGCAGGGAGGCCGACTTCCCCAAGAGGGAAAGAATGAGGCCCTGATGGGCTTTGCCCTGGCAAGGGATATGCATCTGGGCCTTGGTGATAAAGTGACCTTGCTTAGTACGACTGCAACCCGAGGCAGCAATGCCTTTACCTTTGAGATCGTAGGCATCGCAGGCTTTCCTGTCGCAGGCCTCAATGCGAACTCCATCTGGGCACCGATAGACCGGGTCCAGAAGTTTCTTGGGATGGATGGCCAGGCTCAGGAGATATTGATGTTGCTCACCGATGGGGTAGACGAGAAACAAGCAGCACTGCAGATCAAGGGTGATATACAAAACAAGGTAAACACTGCTACCGATACCCGTTCCTGGACAGAACTGAACTCATTCTATGGATTAATCAGGATAGCCAAAATTGCGTATTATTTCATCGCCATGTTCTTCTTTGTCCTGGGAAGCACGGTCATCATCAACACAACGATGATGGTAATCTTCGAGCGGATGCGTGAGATAGGGACTCTCTCGGCCCTTGGCATGCAAGGCTCTGAACTGACCCGACTCTTCCTCTTGGAAGGATTCTTCATCAGTCTCATAGGATCGGCTGTCGGGGTGATCATAGGCTATGTTGCCACCTACTATATGGGCAAGATAGGGCTCAACTTCACCGAAGCCTTCAGCGGTATGGATATTGAGATATCCTCAATACTCCGTCCTGAGACAAATGTTCTTACAGCCATAGCCGTTTGGGCATATGCTGTGGTGATCTCCACCCTGTCAACGTTCATCCCTTCCCGTCACGCTTCAAAAATCCAACCTGTGGAGGCTCTCCGCTATGTCTAACAAACCAAAAAAACTACAAAGATACAATAGACTGCAAAAGATCATGATACTGGGCATACTACTCTTCTCTATCCCTGCCATGATCTTCGCCCTGAGTGCCGATGAGATCATCCAAGAGATGGATAGGCTCTCTACCTTTGAGACCACCTACTCCACCGGCTCTATCCAGACTCTTGACCGCTTCGGAACCAAGACCAGCCTCTTCAAGTCTTGGAGCCAAGGCAAGAAGGATTCCCTGATCGAGTTCACCAGCAAGGCAGAACGCGGTCAGAAGATTCTTCGCACTGAGGGAAGTCTCTACCTCTTCTATCCTGATGCCGAACAGCTTATCAGGATGCAGGGAGCGGCTCTCAGGCAGTCCATGCTGGGATCAGACATCTCCTACGAGGACATGACCGAGGAGAAAAACACCCTGGACAACTACACGGCAAAACTGGAACAGAACGAAACCTTCAAAGGTAATGAGTGTTACGTGCTGACCCTAACAGCCAAGACGCGCTCAGTCGCCTACCCGATCCAGAAGATCTGGGTCGATACTGAGACCTATCTAACCTGGAAGGCAGAGTACTCCACCGCACAGGGAAGGCTTCTCAAGGAGATGGAAGTCCTGGAAACATTCGTTTCAGAAGGCAGGGTCATCCCTAAGCAGAGCAAGATCGAAGACAAAATGAAGAAGGACTCTTCTACCCTCATGAGCGTTGATTCGTTTGAAGCAAATCCAAAACTAGACAGGAGCATCTTTACCTTGGAGAATCTCACATGGTAGGGAAGACCAAGAGACATACAACAATGCTATTCTGCCTTAGCTTGCTGGCACTGCTTCCCCTAGCGGCAGCAGAGAGTCCTGTGATAAGCATGAGCTTACTGCCAACAATACAATATCAGGCTAAAGACGACACTTGGACAGATACTATGGTTGCAGACCTCTCCGTCTCACTCGCTTCCAAGCGAGAGGGAAACGTTCGAGGCGAGGTTGTACTGCAGGGGAACTCCCTGAATCCAACACCAAGCTTTGACAGCATTGTTCAGAAGGCATACTTCAAGGCACGCTTCCCTTCCTTCCGTCTGACGGGGGGAAAGACCCGTCTTTCCTGGGGGGACGGAATGCTCTTTAATGCAGGAGATGTGCTGTACGGTAGCAACGATGCTTCGGTCTCCCTGACCCAGGCTGAGCTGCGAAGCACCACCAACTGGCTGGCTTCGGTCAACTACCCCTTGGGGTTATTCTCGTTTGCAGAAGCGGTTGTGATGCCCTCTGAGACAGGAGTTCCCATAGATATGCTATTCGGAGCGAGGTATTATACCACCGTCAAGGATATCAAGATGGAGGTTGGGTATGCCTCCATGAATCCAGCATCCAGTGTACGTGTGCACAAGCCCTATCTGAGCCTGCAGGGCAACCTCGGCTTTGACTGGTATCTCTCCTCATCCGTGGCTATCCCAGAAGCTGGAGACATTGCAACAGAGACAGGTGAGTCCTGGATGATCAGCGGTGGAGTCTTCCATCTGATGACACTTCCTTTGGACAGGTCTCTAACCCTACGCCTGGAATTCCTTACCAGGCCCTTTGGCAGATGGGAAACAGGTGCAGTAAAGGACAGTGATGCGGCATTGCTTCTGTATCCTGAAGTAGTGCTCGCCTACTCCCCTTCGCTATCCTTCAGCTTGAGAGCGATCATCTCACCCTTGGATCTCTCTGCTGTGAGCACCCTTGGCATGAGTTGGAATATCTTTGATGCCTTCAACCTCATAGGGAGCATCTCCCTTGCTACTGGGGAAGATGGAGACCTGTTCGCTTGGAGCTCAAGCACGAGTTCTTCCTTCTCTGCCACAGTAGGCAGCAGCTGGGTTTTCTAGCAAGGAGTTATACCATTGAAATTTGCCTTCTTCCTTGCGATGAAGAACCTCTTTCGATACAAGAGAAGGACCTTCATCACAGCCATTGCCATTGCCCTCGGTCTTTCGATGTACCTTATTGTGGACTCTCTGTTGTTGGGCATAGAAGAGGAATCCGTACGTAACCTACTCTGGTATGAGACCTCGTCTGTTAGGATACATGCCAAGGAGTACTGGAAAGACCGTCTTCTCTATCCTCTGGAACAGGGGATAGAGAATCCCCAAGAGGTCCTTGAACTTCTTAGAAAGGAAGGGTATACGGCAACAGAGCGCATCATGTTCACATCTGACATGATCCTCTACAGCGATGACTTTGGAGAGGATGGGAATATGAGTGTTGTAATGACCGCTATAAACCCTGAGACGGACAACGACGTGTTTCATTTTGAGGATACCCTCATAGAAGGGAGGTTTCTCAAGACCGATGATGAGGCGGGAGTCCTCATCGGATCGTGGTTTGCAGAAGATATCGGAGCGGAGGTCGGCTACTGGATAACCTTGGTCACCCGAGGGAACGGGGGATTCTTTGGTGCCATTGATCTCCAGATTGTAGGAATACTCAACTGTCCCAACCCCAATACCAACAGGACACTTCTGATGATGACCAACGATAGTGCAGACGCTCTTTTGGGTATGGAAGGATCGGTCACGGAAATAAATATTCGCCTGCCTTTGCATAGTGATATGGATACAGAGGTGGAAAATCTGCAACAGCTTTTACCTGCATCTGATCTTGAGGCAAGAAGCTGGAAAGTCCTGGCCAAGGATTATCTCTCTGCACTGGAAGCTGAAAAAGGTGGAACCGCCATAATCCTCTTTCTGGTCTTCATCATAGCAGCGGTGGGAATCTCCAATACGATGCTCATGGCAATGTATGAACGAACACGGGAGCTTGGGATGATGAGGGCCCTAGGAATGAAGGACTGCCATATCCTACTCTCTTTCCTGTTTGAAGCAGGAGGTATCGGATTAGTAGGATCTGCCATTGGCATTGCCCTAGGTGCTCTGGGTAATCTCTATATGGTCAATGTAGGCATTGACTTTGGCTTTATGATGCGCGACATGGATGTCGGCTATAGGATCCAGGGTCTTTTGCGAGGTGCTTGGAATCTCAGGTCATTCGTAGTGACCTTGGTCTCTGGAGTTGGCCTTTCAATGATCGTTGCCTGGATTCCTATCAGGCGCTCGCTGAAGATGGATATCCCCACGTGTCTGCGACACCAATAGGCTCGTATCATACGAGAGACAGCTCCCTCCTCAAAACAAGCACAGGGAAACGAAAAAGAACAAAAAATATGGTAGCGAAAAACCCCACAAAGAATCCTGAATAAAGACAAAGGAAGAATCCCATGGAATACATCACCCTTACCCCAGAGAATCTAGAGAACGAGCATATCTGCTGTGCAATAGCCGACAAGAAGCACCAAGTTGGCGTCGAGGCAAAGAAGGCTTGGAACAAGGATAGGCTTAGCGATGGGCATGTATTTAGGAAGGGGGATATCCGTGGCAAGGTATTCATCGAGTACACCCCGCTAGAGAGCGCTTGGGTGCCAGTCATAGGGGAGAACTACCTCTACATCCACTGCCTCTGGGTATCAGGCAGCTTCAAGGGAAAGGGGCATGCTACGAAGCTGTTGGACAGCTGTATTGCCGATGCCAAAAGACAGGGACGATCTGGTGTGTGCGTGATCAGTGCAAAGAAAAAGAAACCCTTCTTGAGCGACAAGGCCTTCATGATCAAACATGGCTTTGTGACAGTCGATAGCACTGGTGATGAATATGAGCTGTTGGCCCTCTCCTTTGATGGGAGCAAGCCACAGTTTGCTGAGTCAGCAAGAAAACAGAGCATCGAGAGCCAAGACCTAACCATCTTTTATGGCTTGCAATGCCCCTACATTCCCAATTGCATTGATGAGGTCCAAGCCTATTGCACAGCAAACGGGATCCCCCTCAATCTGATAGAGGTTGATAGCCTAGAAAAGGCAAAGACCATGCCCTGTGTGTTCAACAACTGGGCAGTCTTCTATAAGGGAGAGTTTGAGACAGTGCATCTGCTGAATGAGGGGTACCTGAAGAAGATGCTGGAGAGGTAGGCCTTCAAGTTCTTCTCTTTTCTACAGACTCTTGAAACCCTCACCAGATGGCCTATGGTACCTGTATATCATTCTGCGCCAGGCATACCTTGTTCCGTCCCGTTCGTTTTGCCATATAGGTGGCGCTGTCCGCCTGATTGATAACATTCTCATAGATTGGATCCTGATCATCACCACAGTAGGAAACACCGATACTGACGGTGATTCTCTGTCCATCCATATCGGTGTCCTTAACAGCAATTCGTATGCTTTCAGCTATGGGAAGCAGTTCTTCTTCGTCGTATTGGTATGCTATTGCCACGAATTCCTCACCACCATAGCGATAGAATTCCAACCTGAAGGTCTGCGTAAACCTTTTCAGAGTTTCACCAAACAAGGTGAGGCATCTATCACCGGCAACATGCCCATACATATCGTTGAACTCCTTGAAATGGTCGATATCAAGCATCAGGATTCCAGATGGTTTTCTTGCATGAGAATTTTTAAGTACTGTCAGCGTTTCAAACAGCTTACGGCGATTGAACAACCCTGTAAGGATGTCAGTCTCTTTTTCAATAATGAGAAGCCGGTGTGCTTCATAGCTTTGTAGGCGAACACGGATTGTGCTATTGCCAATATAGCAGCCAAGAAAGGCGAAGCACAGACTGTTGATAGTATCATCGAGTGCATACCGGCTCTTCAGGTAAAATGCCAACGCTGTATGTACCAAAAACCAGAAGAATACAAACAAGTTCATATGGCTTGGTCGGTCTATAAAGCTCAGGGGCATGATGCAGAATGCACCCAACAGGATTGTTGCGCGCATATCAGGCGAGAGAAATATGCTGAGGTAGATAGCAAACATAAAGACAACGGAAAACAGGAGATACAGTCCAAAAAGAATATATTTTAGCATACAAGACTGTTTGCCTAGCAGGAACATCAGCGTGTAGAAGAGTAATCCCGATACATACAGAGGAAAAATCGCAACCATCGTATTGCTAAAGGGCACGCTCACCAGCGCTATCACCATCAGGGAAAATCCCGCAAGAGAGAGTTTACACAACATCTCTTGGTTGTAGGTTTCGATCTCTTTGTGATTGCTAGATATAAGGTGCGAATCGTTTTTCCCTAGATTCCTATACCGATCAAACAAATTTCCCATATATCCCGCCTCAGATGGGTAGCACCATATAACGACATGTACCAATGAAAAAAGGTTATGGAATTATAGCATGCGAAACTAGGGAGAACAACCTGCAGAACTAGGGCGCGTCATCCTCTGGGCAGGGAAGTATCCCCCTTCTAGCCTGCAGTGCCTAGAGGGATAATTCCTTGCGCACACCCATTGCTGAGTGCGTTCTGTCCTCTTTCGTTACCTGTCTGCTTTCAGAGGATCTCCCCTTCTGAGGAGAGCGTGACCACAGCTATAGGCATTATCTTACCTGATGCTTTGATGGCACGCTTCACAGCCAGATCAAGGCCACCACAGCAGGGCACTTCCATCCTGACCACAGTGACACTTCTTATATTGTTATGGGTAAGGATGACGGCAAGCTTCTGGGCATAATCACACTCATCAAGCTTGGGGCATCCTATGAGGGTCACCTTGTCCTTGATAAAGGTATTGTGGAAGTCTGCGTAGGCGTAGGCTGAGCAGTCAGCAGCGATGAGCAGGTCACAGTTATTGAGGAATGCAGCATTGGGGGCGACCAGATTAAGCTGGACTGGCCACTGGCGAAGTTGGCTGACAGGCTTGGTTGTCGGCTCTATTGTAGCTTCTACCTGTACTTGTTCACATTGCTTCATGACCTTCATCTGGGAGCCTGGGCAGCTGAAGACAGGCATGGGCTTCTCTTCGCCCATAAGGTGGGCAACCGCCTCATGATTGAATTCTGGCGCTTCCCGTTCTTCGAAGGTGATGGCACCGGTGGGGCATACAGGCAGACAGTTGCCCAACCCATCGCAATAATCCTCACGCAGCATGACAGCCTTGCCGTCAACCATGCCGATGGCTCCCTCCTGGCAAGCGCCTACGCACAAGCCGCATCCAATGCACAACTCTTCATCTATATGTATCATCTGTCTGATCATCAATATTCTCCATTGTCCAAATTTCCCTCTCATGATACTATGGGATTTATGTAAATTATGTTGTTTTTACAACAAAAGGATAGTTTTATGGATGCCCTTCCGATACTCACGCAGTGCATGCTCTTCTCAGGAGTAGAGCCTTCAGACCTTCCCCACCTGCTCAGGTGTCTGGGGCCGAAGGAGGCAACCTACCCCAAGGACTACACCATAATCGAGGAGGGGGACCTCCTAGATGAGCTTGCGGTCGTCCTTTCAGGGTCGGTGAGCGTAGTCCGCCATGACTTCTGGGGGAACCGGACCCTGGTGGCCAAGCTGGGGGTAGGAGAGATCTTTGCCGAGACCGTGGCCTGTCTGGGGGACAGGAGCGTGGCCTCTGTGATCACCGACGAGAAAACAGTGGTGCTCTTCCTTGGAGTACAGAGGATTATCACCACCTGCTCCACAGCCTGTCTCTTCCATCATGCCATCATCGAGAACATGATAAAGCTGCTGGCCCACAAGAACCTCTCCCTGATGCAGAAGATGAACCACATTACCAAACGAAACACCCGGGAGAAACTGCTCTCCTTTCTCTCCGAACAGGCAAAGGACAGGGGCAAGGAGGAGTTTACCATCCCCTTCGACCGTCAGCAGCTTGCCGATTACCTCTGTGTCGATCGCAGTGCGATGTCCAGCGAACTGGGCAAGATGAAGGGCGAGGGTCTGATCGAGTACAACAAGAACACCTTCATGCTCAAACATTTGGGGTAGACCCGTATTCCCTCCTCTGGAAAACAGGGCCAGCCTGCGGTACAATTTGGTATCACACATCTCTGATCGGAGGGCTTATGAAACGAATGAGAAATCTTCTTCTGGTCTCGCTGGTGGCCATCATGATGGTCTTCACCTCCTGTGCAACGGTCCAAGAGCAGATAGCGCCTGCAATATACCTGCCAACCTTGGAATCAAGTGTCGCTGTCGTCGACAAATATGGCAACCTTACCCTGGACTTGAGCGAGTTCGCCCTGTTGGGGGCAGGCTATGAGGTGGGGGACATGGTGACCATCACCGTAGGGGAGTTCACCTACGAGTCGCCCATCGGCACCGCCTACAGCGATGTGGACAAGGGCAACTATGTAGTCCGCCTTACCAAGGGCGCTGTCATCCTGGCCATCAACTACGGAAACCTGGCAAAGACCAGCATGGCAGTTGAGAAGGCTCCGGTAACCATCGCTTTGGAAGAGAAGGGAGGATACCTGCAGGAGTTTGAGCTGAGACACCTGGTACGCACCGATGTGCGCTCTGACTACGCCTCAGACGCAATCTTCGCCAACTTCCGCATGGTTGCACACGGCTCGATCACTGAGGGGATGCTCTACCGCTCAGCGAATCCCGTACTCGATGATGAGCGTGCCCCCTATGTGGCAACCTTGGCTGAACTGGTGGGCATCAAGACAGTCATCAACCTCGCTGACGACCAGGAGAGCCTCTATGCGAACCTTGACGATGCCCCCTACTACAAGGCCCTGGTTGAAGAAGGCTCGGTCATCGCCCTCAATATGGGCGTCACCTTTACTGATGCCGACTTCATCACCAAGCTCCGTGAAGGCCTCGCCTTCATGGCAGAACGCAAGGGACCCTATCTCGTACACTGCAACGAGGGTAAGGACAGGGCTGGCTTTGTCAGCGCGCTGCTCAGCGCCATCATGGGTGCAACCGTCGATGAGGTAGTGGAGGACTATATGGTCAGCTACGAGAACTACTATGGGGTGGAGAAGGGCACAGAGCGGTATGATTTAATCAGCAAGATCATCCTCAACCTCTTCGCTGACATCAACGACGGTAAAGCTGTAACCGACAAGACCATCAGGAGGGTTGCCGAGAACTACCTGCTCAAGGAGGTCAAGCTCACCCCAACCCAGCTGAATGCCATCAAGGACAATCTCTCGGCAAAGAACGTCAAGGTAAGCGGACAGATTGTATTCTCGCTCTGATAAGATGATAGTTTTAGCAGGCACCCTTTTTGGTTGCCTGCTACCATTACCCACCTCTCAGCTTCCTGAAGAATTCTTACTGCAGATGCATCCCATTCATATGAAGCTCATGCAGAGTGCTTGGTCCGTAAGGGGAGAAGGAGGCCTCATGGACGATGGGTGTATTTTCTGCAGGATGGACAACGAGCGCATCATCGATGAGAACGCTCTGTGCTATACGATCCTGGACAACTTTCCTGTCTCTGAAGGACATACCCTCATCATCCCCAAACGCCATGAGGCTGATTGTTTCCTCTTGACCAAGGAGGAGAAGGCCTGCTGTGATGAGCTGTTGGATAGGGCGCGCAATCGTATCCTTGTCACTGATGCATCCGTCAAAGGGTTCAATGTAGGGGTCAACATAGGGGAGGTGGCAGGGCAGTCAGTCTTCCACTGCCACATCCACCTCATACCCAGAAGAGAGGGCGACACACCGAACCCCAGAGGCGGGGTCCGTCATGTCATAGCACACAAAGGGTGCTACCCTAGGCCTTGAGCACCTGCACCGGGGCTTCCATGATGTCCAGGGTATCGCAGACAGTATCCAGGAAGAAAAGCCTGAGGACCTGCAGGTTGAGTGCATCCTCATAGGGGCCGAGATCCTCGCGCGTCTCCTTGGTATAGAGGAAAGCCCTCAGTTCTGAAAAGTTCCCCTTTGTCTGAAAGTCGTTTTGCAACTCTTTCAACGAACACCCCAGCTTAAGGGAGAGCGAGCGCAGGTCCTCCTTCTCTAGGGAGACCACCATGACAAGCCTCTTCTTGTAGGTAACTGCCATCGCATAGGGGATGAAGACCAGGTCCTCGCCACTCTTGCAGGCAGGGCTTTTGAGCATGGTGCACAGGGCATCACCACATTTCCATATCTCTGTAGGAATAACCCCATCGGTCACATCGGGCAATGAGTGCCACATCAGGGGGTCTATCTTTTCCAGTTCCGTAATATCCAATATCATACAATCCTCCCTATCCGTCATAGCCGATCCCTTTAGGGACACTTTGCTATTGACGAGTCTAGTACCAAGACTTTATCGTATCTTTATGAACAATCCAATACTCATGGCCTTAGTGGCCACCCTCGGAACATGGGGGATGACCGCCTTGGGAGCATCGCTGGTTTTCTTCTTCAAAACCATCAAGGACCATGTGATGAACTCCATGCTTGGCTTCGCCAGCGGAGTCATGGTCGCAGCAAGCTTTTGGTCTTTGCTCGCCCCGGCCATCGCAATGGCTGAAGGAGGACCGGTACCCGCCTATCTGGTGGCGGCCATCGGCTTTCTCGCCGGAGGTGCGTTTCTCTGGCTCAGCGACAGACTCCTTCCCCATGCGCACTTTGGCTCCGTTCCCGGTGAGACTGAAGGGATCCCCACACACATGCGCCGGAGCATACTGCTGGTGTTGTCCATTACACTGCACAACATCCCAGAGGGGCTTGCCGTCGGGGTCGCCTTCGGGGCTGCCGCCTTGTCGGGGGAGCCCAACGCGTATATGGGGGCCATTGCAGTGGCTATCGGTATTGGATTGCAGAACTTCCCTGAGGGGGCAGCGGTCTCCATCCCCCTCAGAAGGGAGAACCTCAGCAGGTTCAAAAGCTTCATGTATGGTCAGGCTTCAGGGATTGTGGAGCCCATAGCAGGAGTCTTGGGTGCGCTGTTGGTTATCCAGGTGCAGGCAGTACTGCCCTATGCCCTCGCTTTTGCAGCGGGCGCCATGATCTACGTGGTGGTTGAAGAGCTCGTCCCTGCAGCCCAAGGGGATCCCGATGACCACAGTGCGACGCACTACGCCACCATCGGGACCATGATTGGGTTCACGGTCATGATGATGCTGGACGTGGGGCTGGGTTGATCAGATTCTTTGCAGGAGGTTCTCTATGGTGAGGTTTCCCAGGGAGGAGACACCCCGGGCCTGCACCTGGCTTGCTATGGCTTGCCCTGCAGTGTCCTGTTCTTCAAGCTCTATGGTATCCAGGCCGTAGAGCGCATTGACAAGGTCCTGCACCTTCAGGTTCTCCAACGGCTGCATAGGCATGAAAGTCGTATGGCCGTTGTTGGTTGGGGTGATGAACTTCAGCTGCGAGAGCAACTCCAAAAACCCATTGAGCCTGCGGTCAGGAATGGCCAGGCGGTCCATCAGATCCTTGGTGGTGGTGGACCCTCCCCCATTGCGGAAGTTGCTGCCAATGAGCATCATGATGTTCATCCCCTCACAAAGCTGCAGGGCAGGACTCTGGGGAAGCCCCTTGTAGACCTGGAAATCAGGGCGGTACTGGTGCACATACGCCAGCTCGACGCAGTAGAAGACAACCGCCCAGAACACATAAAACAGCACAAGGAAGAGAAAGACGATGGCCAAGGAGCCGTAGATCACCGAGTATCTGGCCGCCATGCCGGAAAGCAGGAAAAGAAACCTGCTGAACAACATGAGAAAGAGGGTGCCTGAAACAGAACCCACCATGGCCGAGGAGAAGCGGACCTTCGTATTGGGAACGAAAAAGGTGAGCATGAACAAGATGGCCCACGTGATGAGGACGGGTGCTATCACCCCCACTATCCTGGACCAGAGGGCAACGGATGCCCCTATGAGGTTCAGATACCAGGAGTTCACCACCGACTGGATACTGATGTAGGCGGCTATAAGCAGGCAGGCAACGATAAGAAATGTCACAAAATTGGCCAGGCGCTTGATAGAGTTCCTGTTGCGCGTGGTGCGGAATATGTGGTTGATGACTATCCAGACCTTGTTTATCAGCAGCACCATCGTGATGAGAAAGGAGACCAGCCCCACAACGCCCAGGCTTGTCGCATTGGTGGTGTAGAGGTTCAGCAGGTCCATGAGCTGCAAGCCCGCTTCAGGACCGATGATGTCTGAAAGCCACTGCCTGAGCAGGTCGACCAGTGGCTCCAGGACACCAAATGCGCTGAAGAAGGTAAAGATGAAGGTGACGGCAGGGACCAGGGCCATCAAGGTGGAGTAGACCATACTTGATGCAGACTGCATCACATTGTCCTTCATGGCCTGGTTGAATGCAAGGGAAGCGAGTTTCACCGCTGCAAGGCTCTGCCTCTTTATGGAACTGATTAATCCCATGGGCCTATATCCGTTCCACAATCCATGAGGTGAGGTACTTCATGGTCTCTTCCCGGTCAGTCTCATTGAGGACCTCGTGCCTTGCCCCCTCTACCAGCTTGAGCGTGAGATCCTTGATCCCGGCTTGCCTGTAGAACTCCTCTACCTTGAGCAGACCCTTGCCATAGCTTCCCACCGGGTCCATACTGCCGCTGATGATCAGGAGGGGCAGGTCGCTGTGCAACTTTTTTGCCCGTTCAAGGCTGTTGGCATAGCCGATGCCCTCCAGCATGTCCTCAAAGAACTTTGCCGTGCAGACAAAACCGCACAGCGGGTCATCGTCATACTTCTTGACCTCTTTCTCATCACGGCTGAGCCATGCAAAGGCGGAAGAGGGCTCGGCTATCCTCTTGTTGTAGGAGCCGAAGCTCATCTTGTCCAGTTGTGCATCGACAAACTTCGAACCATATTTCTTCACATGAGAGCGTGCTATCATACCCCCGATCTTTCCAAGGATCCCCATGGAAGCACCGGTTCCCATGATGATGACCCCATCGTAGAGGTCCGGGTAGTCGGCTATTATGGTCCGGGCAAGGAACGAGCCCATGCTGTGGCCCATCAGGATGAGGGGGGTCTTGGGAAAGTCGGATGCGATGAGGTTGGAGAGCTCCATAGAGTCCTCAGCTATGCGCATCCACCCGTCCTCAGCGGCAAACCAGCCGAGGGTATCCTCTGCCTTGGTTGCAGTCAGACCGTGGCCCCGATGGTCCTGGGCATAGAGTGCTATGTGCTGTTTGTTGAGATAGCGGGCAAACCGCTCATAGCGCTGGCCATATTCTGCCATTCCATGAAGAAGGTGCACTACAGCCTTCACCTGGGTCCCTTCCGGAATCCATGCGTGGTAGTACAACACGTGAGAGTCACTACAGGTCAATTTCCTGAGTTCAGACATACGCTCCCCCCCTAACCTATAATTCTTATATAATTTCACCCTCATTCTACCAGCAATGTAGCGTAGAAACAAGAATATCCGCATTCAATAGGATAAATTCACATCCTCCCGCTTTTGTGATAGAATATTGGGTATGGATATAATCATCTTTGGCTCAGACTTGCACGGGTCGCTACCAGCACTTACCGCACTCCTTGAAAAGGCAGAGAGGCTTCATGCCTCGCTCCTCCTGCTTGGGGGGGACCTCTGTCCTCCGGAGAACAACCTTTTCAAAATGGCCATCGCCAACAGTACCCTGGAGATCCTTCAGGTCAGGGGCAACTGCGACAATGCATATGATTTTGCCAAGGCACAGCTTCCGCTGCCCCCGCTGATGCACAAGTTCCTGTTTGGAGAGAGGACAGTCCTGCTCACCCATGGGGACAGGTACCCTTCGCCCTATGGCCTCGGGCTGAAAAAGGGTGATATCTTCATATCAGGACACACCCACACCCCTCAGCTCCATACTGATGCCATGGGCATCATATGCGTCAATCCGGGCTCGACAACCTTTCCTAGGAATATACTGGGACCCACCTACGGCATCATAGACAGCACCAGCATCAGGATCCTCTCCCTGAAGGATGACATGTGCATAACCGAGCTGCCTACCTACGACATGCCCCGCAAGGACCAGTAGGCATCAAGCAGCCGAGTCAGGGGAACTACCTGGGATGCAGTGTAGTTGCTTGTGGCATCGATGAGCAGCGGCTCGGGCAACGAGCCGTACCGACCGATGCGGTTGGTCAGCTTGCTGTCGATGTCCTGCTGCATCGTCCATGCCCTTGTGCCGATCTCCGCCATCATCTGTGCCGTCACCTGATACCCCTCTGAAAGGGAAGCGAGCTTTGCAAGCATAGCCCATGCCTTCGCCGGCCTCAAAAAGTGAGGGAACCTGAAGAAAAGCTTCTCATACATAGGAAGCGTCAGCCAAGGACAGAGGCCAAGGGAAGCCATTGCATAGCGCAGGTCCTGAGAGAAGATGGCCCACCGGGCAAGCTTTCTCTCATTTCCCCTATGGTAGTGGTTTCCATACATGAGTTCGGCAAAGACAAGCGTATCGTCGCCTATGGCGGCAAGGATGGCCTGTGAGGGCAAGCCCCGGTAATCAAATGGGGGTAGTGCCTGCTTGTCGACCATAAATGCATGTTCCGTCCCGCCATACATGCTTACCAATTTGGCAAAAGGCTCCGAGAGTTGCTCGCCGGTACCCTTGCGATATGCTATGGCATCGATTATCCGTATATACTGCATCACCGTCAGGCTTCCCAGGTCGGGCAGGAAGGACAAGCCACCCTCCCTGCGGGTCTTTCTAGCCCAGGAGAGGATCGACCCCACACTGATGGGATCGAGGCCGTTGTCAGAGCATCTCTGGACCAGAAGCGAGACACGGCGGAAGTCGAACAGCTCCAGGTTGGAACCCAAAGCCATCAGGGAAGAGAAATCAAGGAGATTCTGCCTGGGGGACTGGGCAGTGCTCTCGTTAGGGCACCCTGCACATATGGTCTCCTCCCCTGCCGGTGCCTTGGCCTGCACCTTGGGACAGAGCCCCCACAACCTTCCATCGACCCGCAATGAGTAGTTGTCAATGGCGGCCCAGCCATACCTGTTGGCTTTTTTCAGAAGGGTGGCTGGCCCTTCCTGCTGCATGGCCCTGCCGATCCGGGTTTTTTTCACCAATGCGAGGTATCGCTTGGTACAGAGCCCGAGCTCTTCGGTATCATAGCTCTCGCGTCCGCTGGGGATGGGTTGGAACAGGACAAACTTGAGATTTTTCAGGCCGAACACCTTTCCGACCCCGCCGCGGGTGATGTTGAGCCCGCTGTATACAACCGAAGCGTAGGGAACCTGATGCTCCCCGGCAGGCCCTATGCACAAAAGAGGACGATTGCGGAAATGGTTCTGCACCTCACCGGTTGTCATCTCATGGAAGCGCTCAGCATTGGAGAAGGTCACCTTCTGGGAATCGATCTCCAGGCTGCAAAGCCGCCGACTCCTGCCTACGATGACCATGGCAGCGTACCCACACCCCAACAGGGTCTTTGCAAGCGTACTGCTGCTGCTGTTGACCGAAAGCTTGCCGGTCACTGGGGATCGGGTGACTATTGTCGAAGAGTCGGCACACACCATCGAGGTGTCGCATGCCGCCCCACTGGCGATGACAACAGGATTGCCAACCTCATACAGATGGCTGCCCAGGCTCTCATAGGAGGCATACCTGTCCCATAGCGCGAGCGCAAGGAGCCTGCCGCCCAGAAGAGATTTCGCATCTGCTTCAGAGAGGGGGATTTTCTGCCAAGACTCTTGGGAGAGGTCAACAAGTAAGATTGCCCGCTGACGATAAGGAAATGCCATTATCTGTTTTTTAGCCATACGTTGGGGGTCCTATTATCACTTTACGCTGCATTTTCAGCTGAAACCACTTTGGATACCACAGTATACCACAAAAACTACAATTCGTTTTGCTCTTGTTCTATCCTCCTCTTGGACGTATGATACCCATATGAAACAGATAGTAGTAACACACAACAACAAGAAACTAAGCCTGCCGATGGGATCGACCGTCGAGGAGGGCCTCCTCGCCTTTGGTATCGTCAAGTCGACGGACACCCCGTCCTATCTGGACAACCCGGTCGTAGGGGCCCTGGTCAACCATGAGCTGCAATCCTGTTCAAGCGCAATGGTAAGTGACTGCACCCTCGAAGAGGTGCACCTATATGGGGAGATGGGCAAGAGGATGTACCGGCACAGCATCTGCTACCTCCTGTGCTGCGCCGTCTCCATGCTCTATCCCAGCAGGAGGCTTGTCATAGGGCACTCCCTGGGGGACGGCTACTATTTCAGCTTCGATGATGACCTCACCCTGCAAAGCAGTGACATCGAAACAATCTCCGACACCATGCGGGTCCTGGTAGACCAGAACATGCAGATTGAGGAGGTGGTGCTCCCCTATGAAGAGGCCATGGCCTACTTCAAGGATAACCACTTCGACCAGACAGCCAGCCTCATAGCCACACACAACGAGCCGGTTGTCGAGCTCTATCGCCTGCAAGGCTACCTGGACATCTCCTACGAGCCACTGTTGTGCCAGACCGGCCTTATGCAGGTCTGGGAGCTCAAGCCCTACCAGGACCGCGGCATGTTGCTGCGCTACCCCAGGTCCCATAATATCGGGGCGCTGGACTCTTTTACCGACAACCCACTGCTGTTCGCCATCTTCAAGGAGTACAAGGCCTGGGGAAGCATCCTCAACGTCCAGTCCCTTGGCCAGCTCAACCAACTGGGAAACCAGAACACCATAGGAGCCTTCATACGGCTGGCAGAAGCGCTGCAACAGAAGAAGATAGCCAACATCGCAGACCAGATAAACATCCACAGCAGCGTAAAGGCTGTCCTCATCGCAGGCCCATCATCCTCGGGGAAGACCACCTTTGCCCACAAGCTGGCCATCCAGCTGCAGGTGCTGGGAAAGCGCACTATCAAGATATCGCTGGACAACTACTACCTATCCCCCCACCTAGCCCCGAAAGACGCGTACAACAAGCCGAACCTGGAGGCGTTGGAGGCCATAGACCTCCCCCACTTCCAGAAAAACCTCGCCGACCTGATAGCAGGGGAGAGGGTGAACCTTCCCCGGTTCGACTTCAGGAGCTCAAACAGGACCTTTGAAAAAGAGTATGTGCAGATGGACAAGCGCACCATCCTCATCATCGAGGGGATTCACGGCATGAACCCGGGCCTTACCAACTCCATCGACAACGACGCCTTGTTCAGGGTCTACATCTCGGCCCTCACCCAACTCAACCTTGATGACCACAACCGCATCAGCACCACTGACAACCGGATGATCAGGCGAATGATCAGGGACAACAGGACCCGCGGCACCGATGCCACGACGACGCTGAACATGTGGCCCTCGGTCCGCCGTGGTGAGGACAGCTATATATTCCCCTACCAGAACAATGCAAATATCATGATCAACTCAGCACTGGACTATGAGCTTGGGGTACTCTCCCCGTATGCCCAGCCCCTGCTGAAGATGGTCAAGCCAAGTGCAGGGGCCGCATACGAGACAGCAAGGCGCGTGCTCAAGTTCCTGGAGAATGTAAACCCGATCCCCGACACCCTGGTCCCTGAGGACTCGCTGCTGCGAGAGTTCATAGGCGGCAGTGAGTTCGGTGTCATCTAGGCATCAAGTAAAAGAATTCAATTCTTTTCCATAGATACAGATAAAAAAAGAGGCGATCATTCGCCTCTTTTTTTATCTGTTTTGGTTCTTATGGTTTCGCTTTTTAGTTCGTTCTTATTTCGTATTTGTATTCGTCCATCTGTTTCGTTTTCGTGCTTTCAGCCTATCAATCAGGTGCTGTAGATATGCTTGAACTGGTCAAACAGCTCAGCCACCTGGTCCTTGCACTTTCCACAAACAGTGCCATACTCGGTGATCCTTTCCAGATCATCGAGCGTCTTGGCCTCCCCACTCTTCACCAGGTCCTCGATGGCAACGTCTGTGACGTTCTTACACTCGCAGATGACCTTGGCTATCTTTCTCTTGAAGGGATTGTCCCGCTTCTGCTTTGTCAGATAGTCGTCGATAGCGGCACGCAGCCCCTTGTCCCCTAGGACGGAACAGTGGAACTTGTGGTCGGGCAACCCTCCAAGGGCTTCGGTAATGGCGGCTGGTGAGAGGTGATAGGCATCTTCAAGGGTCATTCCCATGACCATCTCGCTCATCATGGAGGTGCTCGCGATCGCGGAGGCACACCCATAGGTAAGCCAGCGCAGGTCGACTATCACATCATCCTTTACCTGGATGGCGATCCTCATCTGGTCTCCGCAGGCAAGGGAGCCGACTTCGCCGATGCCGTCATATGCAAAGTTCTCGTCTTCGACCCAGGTGTTCCTGGGATTCATAAAGTGATCCTTGACCACTGGGGAGTAGACCCACTGGCTCATAAAGTTAGTACTCATCGTGTTGACATTCCTCTTAGGCGCTTGATAATCGGCGGCAGCTTCTCCAAAACATAGAGAACCTCATCTTCGGTGTTGTACCGACCAAAACTGAACCTGATCGATCCATGCGCCAGTTCTATATCCACTCCGGCGGCCAAGAGCACATAACTGGGCTCAAGTGACCCACTTGCACAGGCACTGCCGGTAGAGACCATGATCCCTTCCATATCGAGGTAGAGCAGGATGGACTCCCCTTCAGCACTGGGGAACGAGACATCCAAGGTGCCGGGAAGGCAGTGCTCCTGGTTTCCATTCACCACTACGTTGGGAATCTTCTCCACAATGCCCTTGCGAAGCATCTCACGAAGGTTCCAAAGCCTTGCACCCTCTGCTTCCAACTCCCTCATGGCCAACTCAGCTGCAACGCCCATGCCCACAATGGAAGGGGTGTTGTAGGTTCCGGCACGCTTGCCGCCCTCCTGATGCCCCCCATGGACAAATGCTTCAAAGGGTACCTTCTTCTTGACTGCAAGGACCCCGATTCCCTTGGGACCGTAGAACTTGTGGGCTGAGATGCTCATGTAGTCCACACCCCATGTTCGCATGAGTACGGGAATCTTGCCTATTGCCTGGGTTGCATCGGTATGCATGAAGGCCCCCACAGCGTGTGCCATCCGGGTTATCTCTGCAATTGGCTGTATGGTCCCTATCTCGTTGTTTCCTGTCATGACAGAGACCAGGGCGACATCCTCACCAAGATAGGTGGCCAATGTATCAAGCTCGACGCGCCCGGTCTTGTCCACAGGGATCTCGTCGATGAGGTAGCCCCTCTTCTTCATAAACTTAACCGTTTCAATGATGGAGGGGTGTTCGATGACCGTGGTGACGATTCGGTTTCGCTTGGAGCCAAGGTCGATGGCATCGCGGAAAATATTAAAGACGGTATTATTTGCTTCGCTTGCCCCGCTGGTGAACACGACCTCATTGGGGTCGCACTCTATGAGGGCAGCGATCTTTTCTCTTGACTGCTCGATGACAAAGGCAGCCTCACGGCCAAAGCCGTGCATGCTGGAGGCATTGCCAAAGAGCTCGTTTGCTTCTGAGATAGCAGTGACGACCTCTTGCGCCATGGGCGTAGTCGCATTGTTATCCAGATATAATATCTGTTGTTCCATATAGTAATCCTCTTGGTAAAAATAGTGACAAACCCCGTGCAGGGTCAAGCTACATCGCTGAGAACGCGGCGTGGAGGTCTTTGTCAGAATCGTCAGAGGGACAGGTCTTGCTGTGGATGAACCTGAGCATACGATGGGGGGCGAACCGGATATGGTTGGCCTTTGCCCATTTTGCATACGCACAGCTATCGGGAATATAGGATGCGAACATAGCTCGCAGGTAGGTCATTTTCTTGCAGCGGTTGCTCTGGGTGAAGCGTTCGGCATAGATGGTGCACTGCTTGGTCTCCGGATCGAAGAACTCGCACCAGGAGTCCAGGTCGATGACCAGCATGCGCCCGTACATCGCCTTCTCATGGCAGCAGAGGCCGCACTTGGTGCATTTGCTCTCCCAGGAGGAGGTGCCCAGGCTACACATGGCCGAGCCCCTCAGAAAGTTGCGCCAGCCTGGCTTGTACACCGTGGTGGATGGGAGGAAGGATGGATAGGGCGGTGATGCTGACGTAGCCGGCGGATACAGCCTGGTAGTCGGTCTCAAGGGTATCGCACTTCTGTACCGGGGGGATGCCCCCCTTCAGGGAGAAGACGACAGAGTTTCCAATCGTCAGGGAAGACTCTTCATATACCTTCTGGTTTTCTGCCTCTTTCATGGTCACTGCATCCTGGTAGTCAAGATAGCTCATGACCGCAGTCTTCCATTTTCCATTCCCCTTGGATGGGACGTTGATGTTGAGGATGCACTCACTGCTGCACAATGGGTAGAGTTCTTCGAGGTGGTCCGTGACAAACCGGGCAGCCTTCTCAAAGGGCAGGTGCCCGTCCTCATCACGCTTGCAGCTCAAGGCTATGGCCTTCATCCCGGTGAGAGCCGCCTCACGAGCGGCACCTACCGTACCGGAGTAGAGGATGTCAGTTGAAATATTGTACCCATGGTTGATGCCGCTGATGACAAGATCAGGGTCGGAGGAGAAGATATTCCCCTTTCGGGCATAGAGCATGCAATCGGCGGGGGTCCCGCTGCAATGAAAGTGCATGGGAGCGTATTCGGTGATGGTTATATCACCTCGGAGTGTCATGGCATGGCTGCTGGCGCTTCGCTCATGTGATGGCGCACATACCCAGACCTCGTGTCCTGCCTGGACAAGGGTCTCTTCAAGGACAGTAATGCCCTTGCTCTGGTATCCGTCATCATTTGTCAGCAAAATTATCATGTATGATCTTGGAACACAACCTTAGCCGAGCCGCCACCTTCATAGATGTACCACCGGGGATGAAAACCGAAAATGTGTTCGTACTCCTCTAGACGGCTAATATAGCTTGGAAGCGCCTGTTTACTCAAGAGGACCATGACATTCCCGCTAAAGCCATTGGACACGAGCACAGCCCCTATGCTGCCGGTTATTTCAGACGAACGCTTGGTAAGCCAGTCGACCTCAGGGCAGGAGACCTCAAGCAGGTCGCGCAAGCCCGACTGGATGCGTACCATCGTCTTGCCATACATGACGGCATCCTTGGCATTGAGCATGGAGGCTGCATCGAAGGTCAGCCTTGACTCCATCAGGATATACTCACAGATATGCCTGGAGTCCTCATCAAGAGGGACAACACGGGCAGAGAGATCCCCCTCGGGGAAATCCCTGATGAAGCCGCCTGGCTTCAACTCACGCAGCTTGGCGAAGGCAATCTCTATCGCCCTGCGCTTTGCAGCGATCTCCTCGCGCATCGCATTGGGGGAGATCTTGCTGTCTATGATGAGGGCGACATACTCATCGCTTTGCTCGGTAAAGGGGAAGGAGAGCTCCTGGAATGTCAGGTGCTGCAGGTCAAAGAAAAGCACTTTTCCCCGTTGGCCGTTGAACATGGTAAGCAGGTCGCTGATCTTGCACAGCTCATTGTTGAAGGTGGTGTTTGCCTGGTAGATTACCCGTATCATGGAGGAGATGCTCATCTTGAGGTCCATGAGGGTGTTGAGGGCCATACAGACCCCCATGGCGATCGCTGAACTGACCATCTGGTTGTCGCTGAGCAGCAAAGGCCCTTCAACGGTCACATTCATGCCGGAAAACTCAACGCCTTCACTTGCAAGGATGCCTATCACACCCTTGATGTAATTGCCCCACCTGTCCTCCTTGCGGAACTTTATGTTGCTCAGGGAGAATCGCTTGCGGTCATTGAGGGTTGCATTGGCCAGGCGCACCAGCTGGTCGTCGCGTTTTGAAATACCTACGAACAGGGTCGCAACATCGGTACCCAGGATTGACCACCCTTTGCAGGCATCCGAATAACTGCCCAAAAGAGTGCAGGTTCCCGGCACCTCCACAATCACGAGAGGTGATTCCTCGTACTCTTTTTTATGATGACTCAGTATATTTTCCATGCCCCAACCTAGCTTTTATGCGTAATTTTAGGCTACTTACCAATAGATTGCAACAAAAAACCACCATTTGGTCCTTTCCGTATAAAAATCATGGTAAAGGGGTGGGTAAGCAGAGATTATTGCATGAGAAAAAAGCCCCAAGCGACAAAAAACCACCATTGCTGGTGGTTCTCTGTTGCTTGTAAAGCTTATTTTTCCAGATTGTATCTTTTCTTAAAGCGTTCGATACGCCCTGCGGTATCAACCATTTTCTGGGTACCGGTAAAGAAGGGGTGACAAGCCGAACAAATTTCAACCTCAAGTTTCTTTGCAGTTGTCTTGGTCTTGATCACATTGCCACAAGAGCAAGTGACTTCAGCAATTTCATAACGGGGGTGGATTCCCTTTTTCATGATATATATCCTCCAGGAATATGTGTTTTTTCTGCTGGCAGTACGCAGCAGACACGTTTCTGTAGCCGTCTCCGTCCTAATAACCTGCAGAGTTCGAGGGAATCCCTGTATTTATCGAACGTAAGAACGCTTCATTATCCTTAGTCTTCCTAATTTTGTCAATGAGGAAAGGGGTCATCTCCTGATCATCCATATCACTGACTGCGTTCCTTGTAAGCCAAATCCTGGCAGCCTCATCACTGGGAATAAGGAGGTCCTCCCTTCTGGTCCCGCTCTTCTTGATGTTGATGGCAGGGAACTGGCGCTTGTCGGCCAATCTGCGGTCAAGGATGATCTCGTTGTTTCCCGTACCCTTGAACTCTTCGAAGATCACCTCATCCATACGGGAACCGGTCTCTACAAGGCCGGTTGCGATGATGGTCAGGCTACCACCGAATTCAATGTTTCGGGCGGCGCCAAAAAACCTCTTGGGCTTGTGCAGTGCATTGGAATCGACACCACCACTGAGGATCTTACCGCTTGCAGGGACAGTCTGGTTGTATGCACGCGCAAGGCGTGTGATGGAGTCCAGCAGGATGACGACATCCTTCTTGTGCTCGACAAGGCGCTTTGCCTTCTCGATGACCATCTCGGCGACCTGGACGTGGCGGGAGGCCTGCTCATCAAAGGTGGAGGCGATGACCTCGCCCTTGACGTGGCGGCGCATGTCCGTCACCTCCTCAGGACGCTCGTCCACAAGCAGGACCATCAGCACCACATCGGGGTGGTTGATGCTTATGGAGTTGGCAATCTTCTGCAGCAGGACTGTCTTGCCAGTACGGGGGGGTGCAACGATAAGCGAGCGCTGCCCCTTGCCGATCGGGCAGAACATATCGATGATCCTCATTGCCATATCCCCTTCAGGGGTCTCAAAACGCATCCTCTCATCAGGGAAGAGCGGAGTCAGGCTGTCAAAGGGAACACGCATCTTTGCCTTTATGGGCTCATCGTCATTGACCCTGAGTATCCGCAGGATGGCAAAAAACCGTTCGTTGTCACGGGGGGTGCGCACCTGGCCCTTGACCACGTCCCCTGTCTTCAGGTAGAGGCTCTTGATCTGGGCCGGGGAGACATAGATGTCCTCCAGACCGGAGAGATAGCTGTTTGCAGGGGAGCGAAGGAAGCCAAATCCATCAGGAAGGATCTCCAGGGTACCCACCCCTACGATGACTCCCCCTTGGCCAGCATGCAGACGCAGGATTTCTGCGATGATCTCCTGCTTGCGCATGTCCAGGATGTTGTCGGAGCTCATCCCCTTCTCCACACCGCTCTTTCTCACTTCGTCGATAGAGAGGTTGGTATAGTCTGTCAGGTTCAGCACCGGTGCTTCGGGATGCTCCTCAATATTCAGGTCATTGGATGCATCATCCTGCTGGCCCTGGCGCATGGGGCGACTTTGGTTGTAGGGCTGCCCCTTTTGATAGGTTCCCTTGGTATGGGTTCTGCTCTGCTGTGGCCTGCCACCGCTGCGTGTTCCATACTGTGTGCTTTTTTTCTGTTGGCCCTGGTTAGGGTTTCTGTTCTGATTCGGGTTTGGGTTCTGGCTCTGGCTGGGAGCCTGGCCCTGCGCCTCGGGTGCAGGCTGGGAAAAAGTGACTGAGGTGACAGATGGACTCTGGGCCTTGGTCTCTGTCACCACTGGGGAGACAACCTTCTCAGAAGGGATAAGCTCCAGCTGAGAAGGGTCCTCAGAGGGGACAGACTTCTTCTTGGGTGCGACCTTGGGCCTTGCAGGGCTCTTGGCTACAGCGGACCCCTTGGGTCTTCCTCTCTTCTTCGGTTCTGAGGAGGGCTCCTCTTCCATCTTTTCAACGGGAAGAGCGGAGGGTTCGGTTGAACCAGCCACCACAGGGCTTTTTTTTCGGGTAACGCGACGCACGACCTTCTTTGCAGGCTCCTGCTCAGATGGGCGGACTACGTCAGCTTGATCATTCAGTATTTCTTCGGAAGACATAGGATAAACTCCAGCGAAACGGGTTTTCGGGCAATTACCTGAGAGCACAAGCTAAAGGTATAATCCCTTACCGGTTCCTAAACGTAAAACATAATGTAAGAATATGCGGAAATGTAGAGGAATGTGTACCATTAGTATTTCCGCGGTTAGTATCCTAAATATATTGCCACTTGCTCACAGTGTCAAGCAATGCATCCCCATTGATGTACCTGCTGGCTAGAATTAACGCAGCAACTGAGGCTTTTCGTCGTACAGAGACCCTTCCCCATGAGGTGAACTGCAATTTCACCGTCTGGCTCGCCATACCCTTTGCAGCAAAGCCCAACCACACCATGCCCACAGGCTTCTCTTCACTTCCACCGCCAGGACCGGCTATGCCGGTAATGGAGAGGGAGAAATCGGTCCCCGAGACCTTCAGCATCCCTTCAGCCATCTCCTGGGCGCACTGGGCGCTGACCGCACCATGGGCCTGGATCGTTTGCTCCTGTACCCCGAGCAACCTCATCTTGGCCTCGTTGGAATAGGTTGCCGCCCCACCCCAGAACCATGCCGAGCTGCCGCTCTCGTCGGTGAGCAGCTTTGCAACATACCCTGAGGTGCAGCTCTCGGCACAGCTTATAGTCTTGCCTCTGGTCTTGAGCTGGTCTGTCAGCAGGGTTGCCGGCATCACATCGCCTTCGGTCACCAGGGAGGATCCGACCAGCGCTCTGAGGCGCTGTGCCATCGCAAGGCGCCGCTCTTCAGAGCCCCCCACCAAATAAAGACTGATCTTAAGGTCCTGAAAGCGGGTCCCCCACTGAATCCCCTCGGAGGCCACCTGACGGCAGAGCTCCTCGAGCTTTGCCTCTGCAAGCAGGAAGGTTGAGAATTCGGTGCGTGAGAAGTCATCGTGCCCGATAAGGGTAGCAAGCCAGGGCAGTACCGCATCAAAGAACATGGGATCCATTTCACGGGGAGGCCCGGGCATCGCCACACAGGCTACAGAGCGATCACCGACAGGGATGAAGCCCTTGAAGCCGGCGGCTGTGCCGTAGCGGTTGGGTATGCACTCAAATCCGGAGGGAAGCATGGCCTGCTGCTCATTGGCTCCCCAGACACGCTCACCCAACCGCTCGTAGAGGGCATCGAAGGCTCCCTGGTCCCGGATAAGTGGGACTTTGGCAAGGGATGCCACGATGCTGCGTGTAAGGTCGTCGCTTGTGGGGCCAAGGCCTCCGGTGAGGATCACCAGGTCACAGGTGTCGATGCAGGCCTTGAGCTCGCCTTCGATGGTGCCGTCGTCAGGGACAACCACCATGCGTTCCACCCGATAGCCAAGTTGGGTCAGCTGGCTGGAGACGACCTGGCAGTGCTTGTCGGCTATCACCCCGCGCGTGAGCTCAGTGCCGATGACGAAAAGAGAGGCTGTTCTGTAGAGCATAGCTAGTCCTTTTTCCTTGACCGTACAAACAAGAAAACTTCCCTGACAACACCAAGGGCGAGCAGGAACACGGAAAGATAGATGGAGCCAAAGGCAAACCAGTCATCATACCTGGTATAGAGGGTCTCCCCCTGGCTTTCAGTCGAGTAGACCGGAACGTCATAGATATGCCAGCCAGTCTTGAACGGCGGCATCGGGTCGATGATCTTTCCGGTGACATCGATGAGGCACGTCATTCCGCTGTTGGTCCCCCGTACGGTGGTCCTGCGGTTCTCGATGGAGCGGAAGACCGCCATACCCAGGTGCTGCATCTCAGCTGAGATGGCCCTTGACCACCCGTCGTTGGTCATATTCACGATGACCTGGGCCCCATTGCGGACAAAACGGGCATTGAGGGCGCCAAAGACATCCTCAAAACAGATGGGGGTGGAGAACTTGACCCCTTCATCAGTTTCAAACACGACGCTTTCGTAGCCTGTTTCCCACCAGTTGTAGTCATTTGCCAAGAGCAGGTTGTACAGCCAGGTCATCTCTTTTTCATACGGGAAGTGTTCTGTAAAAGGAACCAGGTGTTGTTTTCGATAGGTATTCTTGACCCGGCCCCCTTCGAAGAAGGTGACCGTATTGTAGTCCTTTCGGTTCCACGTGCCGTCTTCCAGCAAGGCGGGCTTGGTAGGATCATCCAGAACCCCTTCAGGGTTTCCGCTCAACAACGGGATGGGCAGGGATTTTCCAAAGCTGACAAACTCCTCCACCAGGGCGGAGGTCGCCTCATCGGAGGGGTACTTCTCGTGCCAGGCAACCGAGGGGACAAAGGCCGTCTCCGACCAGAGGATCATATCAGGGTCGGCAACCAGAGCCTCAAGGCTCATCTTCCTGAGGTTGTTGAAGTTCCTCTTGTACGTGGCATAGCCACCTTCCCAGGTATCGGCATTGTGCTGGATGGTTGCAACTCGCCAGTACTTGTCCGGCTCCTGACCCTTCCAGTGCCGGATGGAGGCAAAGCCGAAGATGAGGGTTGCAAGCAGCAACAGGAGATAGGCAATGATAGGGAAAAAGTGAGCCCTGAAGGTTTCGCCGATGTCATCGCCTTCGCTTCGGAGGCGGTCACACACCCATGAGCCGAGGAAGGTCTGCGGAAGCACCAACAGGAACGTGATGCCCATACACCCACCACCGAAGCTATCTGGATGAAGGGGAGGAACTCATAGACAGCGTATCCGAGCGTCCCGTAGGGGTAGCCTGCAAACCAGTTCTGGCTCACATAGGTATAGGCGACCCAGATGACCGCCTGAACCAGGTAGCCGTACTTCTTGAACAGCCGCTCCCCCGCCTTCAGCAGGGGAAAGAGCATGGCCATCTCCCCACCCTTGATGATGGGTACTATCAGGATGGCAAGGGGGTGGAAGGTCTTGAGCCAGTAGTTGAAAAACAGGTAGAAGACAAACCCAAAGAAAAACCCATAGACTGGGGTCAGTTTCCAGGTTGTATTCCTGATGACGGCAAAAAGCGGGATCAGCGCAAAAAAGGCGATGAACCCGAATCCACGATCGGTAACGAAACCGGGGAAAGCCATCGAAAACACGAAAGCCGTCACCAATAATATAAAAACCTCAGAACAGACTGTTCTGAGGCTCCGTCTCTTTATCATGCTATGCAAAAGAGTCTCTCCTACATCCAACCGTCTCAGGTCAGTCAGTCAGCGACAGCTTTGTTTTCGCGCAAGTTCCATACGTAGTCCTTGAGCTCTTTACCAGGACGGAAAATTGCAACCCCATGGGTTTCAACTGCTACAATAGCCCCTGTCTTGGGGTTACGAGCTCTTTCCCTACCTTTGCGGGTGCGGACCTCAAAGGTGCCAAAGCCACGCAGTTCGATGACCTGGTCATTTTTAAGTCCAGTCTTGACCTCTTCAAAAAATGCGTCGATTATCATGTGGATATCAGACCGGTTCAGTCCAAGTTTTTCATGAAGACTCTCAATAATGGCCGCTTTTGTCAATTTGGGTTCTGCCATGGTTACTCCTTCAACAGTTCATTTTCTCATGCGTAGGCCGGCATATCACCTATACCGGCATATAAAAATCAGAACAGTGCTGTTATGCCTGAACAGCAGCCTGAGCATTCATCTTGTTGAAGCGGGCATGCAGTCTTGACTTCTTGCGGTCAGCGGTGCGGGAGTGGATGACACCCTTGCTAGCTGTAGAATCGAGCAACTTGAGGCTGAGATCCAGTGCAACGGAAGCATCTTCCTTATCCCCGGCTACCACAGCAGCATCGAATTTCTTTATAGCCTTGCGCATAGTACTTTTTGCAGCACGGTTCCTCATTCTGCGAACGGCGTTTTGTCGCTCTCTCTTTTCAGCAGACTTGTTAATCACGTAATACCTCCAAACATATCACCTAGAATACGTATTTCTTTTATACATTATGAATCGGCAACGAGGGCCGACGATTAAACAAAATATCACACTCTCTAAAATCGGTCAATACAATGCTTTATATCAATTGGACAAATATTCGTCCGAATACTCCTTGGTAACCTCCCAACGATTGGCCTCATCGTTAAAAAATAGGGCTGAATGGGGTATGCTGAGCATTCTCCCCTCAGGTCCCGAAAGCGTAATCTTTTTCCGAAGAATATTTATTTCTATGATTTTCATCAGTTCAAACCCAACTTTGAGCTTGCTTCCCTCTGAAGGATACTTGCGTTTCTCCTCCACGTAAAAGTCATATTCATAGGAGAGGCAGCAGAGCAGGCGCCCGCAAGGCCCGGAAATCTTCATGGAATTGAGCGATAGGTTCTGCTCTTTCGCCATCTTGATGGAGACGGGGTCAAGCTTGTCCGTCACACTGTGGCAGCAGTAATCGCGCCCGCATACAGCAAGGCCTCCAAGGACGCGACTCTCATCACGCACCCCGATCTGCCTCAGCTCAATGCGGATCCTGAAGACAGAGACCAGGTCCTTGACCAGCTCCCTGAAGTCCACCCTCACATCAGCGGTGAAGAAAAAGATTATCTTCGGCTCCCCAAGCAGGAAATGGGCTGTCACCAGCTTCATATCCAGCTTGTGCAGTGCAATCTTCTCCCTGCATACCCTCATCGCCTCGTCTTCCTTGGCAAAGAGCTCCTGGTAGCGGGCCATGTCGGATGGGGTTGCCAGGCGGTCTATCCACAGGGTATCCCCTGAAAGCTGGACCATCTCTATGGGATCGGCCTGAGTGTATCCGTCGTTGGAAACCTCATCAGGCTCATAGTCATACGAAATCTCCTCCCCACCCTCTTGGGAGGTTGGCAGAGCCTCCTCCTCGGAGTCCTCCAGGTTCTCGCTGCACAGGCAGGCTCCGGTGCACTGGTCATTGCCCTTGCGGTACCCCCGGCCCAAAGCATGGGCAGAGGAGACCACCACCCCCATATCCAAGCCATAGCGGGTCGGGGAGACGACAGAAGTGCCGGGATAGAGAACCGAGTCCCAAGCACAGATGCTTGTCTCGTTGGAGGAGGTGTTTTTCACCAGATATATATAAGCGCTGGAGGGCCTGTTTTTGACAGGGGGGCTCTCAACACTGCGTCCACGATCTTTTTTCATGCAAATCCTTTGCCACAGGGGCGGAGCATACTTGCTAAAACTTACGCTATCACGAGTAAGAATATTTGTCAAACTCTATGCATCTTTTATATAACTATTTTCAGCTCTATGAATTACGTATATTGACGATTACCTTTGCTCATGGTATATTTTAGACACTCCTCCCTAACAAGCGAGAATCCAAACTCAAGGAGCCTGTATGCAATTATTCGATACACACGCACACATAGGGTTGCTCCATGATGATAAAATGGAACAGCTTCTGGCAGTCCAGCTTGCTAAAATCAAGATGGTCAAACACATTGTAAGCATTTGCAACAGTCTCTCCGACTTTGAGAGGACCTATGCGAACCTGGAAAGCGCATCAAGTGTCTACCATGCTGTGGGGGTATCACCCACTGAGGTGGCCAACCCGGGCAAGGACTGGGAGGATAGGATCCTGCTCCATGCAAAGAAGCCCAGGATCATAGCCATAGGGGAGACAGGACTGGACTACTATCATATGTTCGGCGGAGACAAGAGCTCCCAGATAGAGCTGATGCTCAGGCACCTGGACATAGCAAAGCAGCTTGCCCTGCCTGTGATCATCCACAACAGGAATGCAGGCGACGACATCCTGAACATCCTTTCAGAGAAACTCCCCCCGAAGGGAGGGATCCTGCACTGCTTCGGAGAGGACTGGACCTTTGCCAAGAAGGCCCTGGCCCTCAACCTCACCTTCTCCTTTGCCGGCAACCTCACTTTCAAGAACAGCAGAGCCATCCAGGAGGTCGCGCGCAACCTCCCTGCAGACAGAATCGTCATAGAAAGCGAAGCCCCCTTCATGACGCCCTACCCCTATAAGGGAGAGCGAAACAAGATCCCCTACATCATCGAGACGGCAAAAGCCCTCAGTGAGATCAGGGAAACCTCTCTTGAAGAGCTTACTGAAACCCTTTATGCTAACAGCCTAAGGGCCTTTTGCCTTCCAAAGGACGTATGAACGAGCTGAACCTATATCATCCGGTTACGATACAGAACACCACGATCGGGGGTAATATATTTCTCGCACCACTGGCGGGCTACACCGATGCGCCCTTCCGCTCCCTGTGCATCGAGATGGGGGCCGACATGACCTTCACCGAGATGGTCAGTACCGAAGGGCTCTTCCGGGGAGGTGAGAAGACCCTTACCTTGCTGCAGAAGGCCCCAAACGAAGAGCAGTACGCGATACAGCTGTTCATGGGAAACACCGACTCCCTGGAGGGTGCACTTGATCAGTTGCAAGCCTACAACCCCACCTTCATAGACATCAACTGCGGCTGCCCCGTGCCCAAGGTCACCAAGACAGGAGCAGGGTCGGCGATGATGAAAGACCCTCCCCTCATTACAGAGATCGTAAGGATGATAACTAGGACGCTGAGCATCCCGGTTGCGGTGAAGTTCCGCCTCGGGTGGGATGCGAACAGCCACAACTACCTGGAGTTTGCCCAGGCGGCCCTGGATGGGGGGGCCTCCATGCTCACCCTGCATGCAAGGACCCGTTCCCAGGGGTATGCACCTTTTGCAGACTGGACAAAGCTGCGCACCTTGAAGGAGTACTGCATGCAGGGCGGATATGATGCGCCCATCTTTGGCTCGGGGGACCTGTTCCATGCAGAAGATGCCAAGAGGATGCTCCAGGAAACCGGGATCGACGGGGTCATGTTTGCCCGTGGGGCGATGGGCAACCCCTTCATCTTCCGCCAAGCCAGGGAGATTCTCCAAGGGGGGCAGGCCAGCCCCATCTCCCTTAGCGAGAGGATCGCCACCATCTTGCGTCACCTGGATCTGATGATAGGCCACTACGGGGAGAGGAGCGCCTGCATCCAGATGCGCAAGCATTCCTGCTCCTACCTCAAGGGCATCGCCAATGCCGCCCCGATCAAGGCGGAGGTCGTGCAGGCAAATACAAGGGAAGATTACCTGAGGGCGATGCAGACCCTCCAAGCTAGTTGTTGACCACTCAACAGGTAAAATGGTACGTTTACATAAGAAAATACAGCAAGAAGGTAGTGCAATGAGAATATTAGTACTGGGCTCAGGAGCCAAAGACCATGCCATTGCATGGTGGTTTTCCCAAAGCCGTCTTATCAACGGACTATTTGTAGGTCCGGGAAATGTAGGGACCGAATCCATTGCAATAAACCTTGCCATCGACCCGGCTGACCCAAAGCAGGTATATGAGGCGTGCAAAGAGCATGACATTGAGTTCGTATTCATCGGAACCGAGGCTCCTCTGTTCACCGGTGTCATCGACTACCTCAACGAACGGGGCATCAGCACATTCGGAGCACCCAACAGGGCTCTGAAGCTTGAAGGGGACCGCGACTTCTCCAGGAAGTTCACCGACCGTCACAACATACCCACCCCGACCCACCATGTATTTGATAATGATGAGGATCTTTCAGACTATCTGAAGCGACACGCAGGTGAGCGGTTTGTCGTCAAAAGCAATACCATAGCCCCTAGCCGTGTCATGATCGACTCCAGTGACTATGACGCTCTGATGAAGTTCTCCAGAAAGATCCTGGCAACGGGCTCGATCCTGCTGGAAGAGCACCTTGAAGGGCTTCCCATAACCCTGACACTGCTGGTAGACAACAAGGGCTACCTGATGCTGCCCCCTTCGAGCGACTACATGAAGGCCGGCCACGGCGGTCTTCCCACAGGGGGCATGGGGTCCATCTGTCCCGTACCCCTGCAGGAGTCTGTAAGCCAGGCTCTTGTCGATACCATCATAGAACCGACCCTCTTCGGCCTGAAGGCTGAGAAGATGGCCTATAAGGGAGTGCTGACCATCAGTGTCATCATCACCAAACAAGGGCCGATACTGGTGGACTACCATGTACGTTTCAACGACCCGGCGGCACAGGCCATCGTTCCCTTGATCAGGACCGACATCATCGACATCCTCACCGCGATGAAGGAAGACACGCTCTCCACCCTGAACCTTGAGGTCTCCACCAACTCCGCCGTCGCCCTTGTGGTGGCATCGGAAGGGTACCCTGAGGAACCTGTGATCGGGAAAAAGCTTGAGCCCATCCCGGCGGCACTCATGCTCAATGCCTTCATGGGCTCCCCCTTCTACTTCGTTGGCGGGGTGACCTCCAAGGACGGGCAGCTGCTCACCAGTGGAGGGAGGTGTGTCACGGTGGTAGGAATCGGGTACAACATCATGGATGCCAACAAGAACGCCTACAAGGGCGTCAAGCACATCTCCTTCCCCGGAGCATGGTACCGCCCAGACATCGGGGACAACTTCTTCACAAACTAGCTAAAGCGGAGAGGCCCTTATGGGCCCATATGATCGGATGCCAGAGAAAGCAGACGGTGCCCAGGCTCATAGAAAAGGACACTTCCATCCATCGGAAGTGTCCTTTGATGTGAGCCTTCAGCCCACTCTCTTACAGTATACTAAGGTACCGTATCGCGTCTTGCCTTCTCTTCCCCCTATAGGGAGATCAGGCCGGCAAGATCATCTGTGACGATGGCCTCATCTGCAGGCGCAGCCTGCACGGCATAGGCGGGAAGCTCATATTTCTCAAGCCAGAGGCTCTGTGGCGCATCAGGATTGGCTGCCAAGGTAGGGATGGAGATGATGACCATCTCCTCCATCAGAGGCACGGTGAACTTTCTGGTGATGAGTATCTCTTCCCAGTTCTCATCGGTGTAGGAGATGGTGATGGTATGTTTCTGGCGCGTCACATCCACCTTGTCCCTGTCACGGGGAACAAACTCAAGGCTTGGGAGCTTGTTTACCGTGACCTCGACCATCTTCATCGCCTTGATCTCCTCACCATTGACGGTGACTGCCTTGTTGTCCAGAAGGACGGTGTGCTGCTTTCCTATGAAGAAGAGCACCACAGCCAGGACCAGGACAAGCAGTATCGCGGCCAGTCGCATCATCATCATCCTGTTGAAGGGTATCTTCATGCCTTGACCTCCTGTTCTTGTGCAAGTATCTGTCCTGCTATTCCCCGGTCATGCTTCTTGCGCACTTCGTAGAGAACCAGCGAAACGGTGATGACACCATAGGATACAAAGACCCTGAAGTATTCGCCAAGCTGAGCCTGGCCGATAAGGTTCTTCCCTGCCATGGGGGAGACGATGAACATCAGGTGGAACAGGATGACACCCAAGAATACGTTTCGTACCTTTGCATGGCTTACGGTCGCCCCCCCTACCAGGAGTGCCGCGACACTGAACATGCCGATCTGCATATGGCTGTTATACGTATTGAGCGTTCCAATGTTCTGCAGATAGATGATCATGCCATACCCGGCAAACACCGTGGAGATGACGATGGAGACTATGCGGGTGTGCTCGACCTTGATGCCGGCTGCACGGGCAACCTCCATATCCTGTCCGACTGCACGCATGTCCTGCCCGAGCTTGGTCTTCTTGAACCAGAGGATGAATATGCACAGCAGTGCTATCACTATCAGGGTGGAGAGGGGAATGGGGATGCCAAAGACGCGAATCGTCATGAGGTTGTCCAAACTTTTCCTGATGCCGATGAGGTTGACTGTGTTTCGTATGCCATATCCACGGGGAAGCACCAATGCGTTGGAACGGATGGGAATGATGACTCCCATGCCATAGAGGACCACCAACTGGTAGATACCATTCATGAAGAACCCTATGATGTAGCTGGTGACCATCTCACGGCCCTTGGCCATGTTCAGGATCTTGCCGCACCAGATGCCAAGCGCCACGGAGATGGGGGTGGAGATGATCATGGCAAGCAGCATGCCCGGAATCCCTACGATGCCCCAGTCGCTGATGAAGATCAGGCCGATCTGACCTGCCATGGCACCGAGTGTCATGCCGAAGTTCAGCCCCATGCCGGCGAGGATGGGGATCAGCAGGCTGACGATCAAAAAGGAGTTTCGTGCAATGCGGACAACAACCTCACTAGCAAGGTAGTTGGCCGAATACCCGCTGAGGGGTATGCCAAAAGCACAAATCACCAAAAAGAGAATCGTCACTGTATTGTTTCCCAGAAAGCGTTTCACTTTCTGGGCCTTAGTTCTTTGGAGCGTCATCGGGTTGCCTCCGTTTTTCGGGTCAGGGCATAGAGAATCATACCGTTGGAGACTATGATCCTGATGACCTCGGACATGTCGGTCTTAATCATTGAATTCATGACAGATGGGGTCATCGTCAGGATCCCCTGGAAGAGGAAGGTACCGACTATGACGTTGGTAATGGTCGCCTTGTTGACAGAAGCCCCTCCTATCAGGATAGCGGAGACTGCCGGCAGGGCCATATAGAACGGTCCCATATAGAGCTGGATGAATCCAAAGCTCTGCTGGTAGGCAAGGATGCCCAGAGCTCCAAGCCAGGTGGACATCACCACGCTCAAAGCTCGTATGTTATCCACATGGATACCGCTTGCGCGGGCGAAGACCGGGTTTGACCCCACAGCGGTCATGGCCGTGCCTGTCTTGGTGTGCAGGAAGGCCCATATGATGAGGGCCAGCAAACCGAAGAAAAGGAACATGCCGGTGGGTATGGTCAGGTGCTCAGTGATGCGAATGGAGAGGAAGTCATTGAGCACATGCAGGTAGTATCCCTCGGTGGAGATGGTCGTACGCAAGCCCTTGCCGGCGTACCCCCAGACCATGGTGGGGTTGCTGTAGGGAAGCAGGAGCCACATGATGCACATGAACGCAACCGAGGAGAATCCGACGTAGGTGGCGATCATCATCTCCCCACCCTTTACCCTGTTGAGCAACTGCCCGTACCCCCATCCGAAGATAACGGCGAACGGCGTTGCAAAGACAATGGCCATCAGAAAGGATGTCGGTCCGGTAAAGTTGAACTGCATGGAGAGCGTCCCTCCAAGCAGACCTGCGATGATTCCCAACGGAAGTCCGAAGTTCAGGCCACAGCCGCTATGGATCATGGGCACCATTGCAAGGACCATGACCGCATTCATCCCGAACCTGTTAAACGTGTCCGAGAGGCTGGTGCCGATATTTACCCCTACAAAAGGGGCTGCAATAAAGAGCATCAGCAAAAATAGGCCGATGATGATGCGCGGCAGGCCAAAGGACCGCATCCACTGTGTCAGGGCAGAAATTATCTTTTCCACTTTGATGTTCATACACTACCTCCGTCAACCAATTCACTTTTCTGTCCAACCATCAGCAGGCCGAATTCGGCACTGTCGGTGGTGGCGGGAAGGATCCCCAGGACCTTGCCGTCAGAGACGATGGCAATACGGTCACAGATTGACCTCAGCTCTTCCAACTCGGAGGAGATCATGACAATGGTAGTTCCTTGAATTTCATTATATTTTCTCAGCGCCTGCAGGACCAGGGACTTTGCCCCGATGTCGATGCCCCGCGTGGGCTCAGAGACAAACAACAGTTTGGGCTCAACTGCAAAGGCCTTGGCCAGACAAACCTTCTGCTGGTTCCCCCCCGAGAGCTCCTTTGCCTTCTGCTTGGTACTGGTGCAGCGGATCTCCATCTGCTTCACATAGGACTGGGTGGCCTCTTCGATGGCTTTCTGGTCCCGCCACTTGAACAGCCCTCCCAAGTACTTTTTCAAATACTTCTCCTGGACCTGCATTGCAGTGAAGGAGACGTTCCACTCCAGGCTCTCATCAAGCAGAAGCCCCACCCCACGGCGGTCCTCACTGACAAAGGCCATGCCTGCATCAAGGAAATTGCGCGGGCTGTTGAGAGGAATCTCCTGCCCTTCGAAGAAGACCTGCCCACCTGCAGGAAAGAGGCCCATGGCACCGTTGGGGATACCCAGCTTGCCTTGGCCGGCCATACCCCCGATACCGAGGATCTCACCCCTATAGACATTCAGGTCGACATCGCGCACAATCTCTCCGGGCATATCCACCCAGAGGTTCTGCAGCCTCAGCAGGATCTCCCTATCGGTGTTGTCAAGGGCGGCTCTCTTATGTGAGATGGTGTTCACCTCGCGCCCGACCATCCATCTGGCGATTTCAGGAATCACCACCCCTTTGGCGGGAACCGTCTTGATGATCTTCCCATCACGCATGACCATGATGGTGTCACAGACGTCGATGATCTCCTGCAGTCTGTGGGTGATGAAGATGATGGCAATACCGGACTGTGCAAGCAGGCGCATCGCAGTGAGCAGGCTTTCAGCCTCCTGCTCGGAGAGGACCGCCGTAGGCTCGTCAAGAACCAGGAGCTTGATGCCATCGGCAACGTCAGTCGCCTCCTTGCTCAGCTCCCGCGCAATCTCGGTAAACTGCTTGTGCCCGACGGGCATCTGGGAGACCAGCATCTCTGCATCCAGGGTGACAGCAAGGCGACCTATAGCCTTTTCAGAGATCTCGGTCATCTTCTCCCTGTCAAGAATATTGAGACGCTCCCCGAACAGTTCGGAAAGCGCTGTGTATTTCAACGGTTCCCGGTTAAGCAGGATATTCTCGGTTGCAGTAAAATCGGGCAGGAGCGAAAACTCCTGGTGCACCATTCCTATGCCGGCTGCCAAGGCGTCAATGGGGGTTGCAAACTGCACATTCTGTCCATTGATCAGAACTTCTCCCCCAAATCCACCTGTCTGATGAATCTCATCCATGCCGAAGAGAATCTTCATCAGCGTTGACTTGCCCGCACCATTTTCCCCGACCAGACCGAGGATCTCCCCTTGCCTGAGGGTGAAGTTCACATCTGTGAGTACCTGGTTACCGAAAAAGTCCTTGCTGATGTGTTTCATCTCCAGCAACGGGGTCTCTTTTTCATTCATATGCTCAATCCTTTCAAACTTGGTTGTGACCCTTGCGTCAAAAACGCAACGGTGACGACCAAGGCCATACTAGTAGATGCGAAAAGACACTACGGGAGAGGAGTGCTCCAGAGCTCCAATCGCTATAAAGGGGGAGAGTAACACTCTCCCCCTGAAGGACTCAATACCTAAGCTTATTTGATTGCAAAATACTTCTCAGGAACTATGAGGTCAGCGTTACCCATGTAACCCTTGCCCATCATGTAGGTATCCTGATAAATGAGGATGTGGTTCTTTGCACGGACGCCAGTGTTGACATCAGAGTAAGGAGCACCGTTCCACTTGGCCTTAGGAGTATACTTGCCGAAAGCCTTCATGACATCACTCATCTTAAGCAGTTCGCTCTCACCCCTGAGGACGTTGATAGCGTGCTGGCCAAGGCCTGCAGTAGCGGTATAGCCATAGGAGAAAGCCCAGGTGCCGAAGCGACCGGCTCCGCCCTTGGCGATGATGGAGGACTCAACCTTCTTCAGGATAGCGGTGAAATCACCAGCTTCTGCAGAGAGGTCGATGCCCAGTGCGCCAGGATATCCCATCAGAGGGCTGGGAAGGTCAGCTTCAATGAAGAAGCCACCGTAAGCCAGCAGCTGCTTGAGCAGGGGCTCGGTGTGAGCATCGTTGGTACAGAAGAACGCCGCATTCTTGCCATAGGATTCGATCCATGCGGGTACTTTCTCAAGGATGTACTGCTGGGCACCGGCAACACCAACGTCACTGGTCGGGTCGGGAGCGGTCTCGGCGACAAACTTCATGCCCAAGTCATCACAAGCAACCTTCATGATCGCTGCACGGCGACTGAGGGTCTCATAGCTCATGTGTCTGGGGAAGGAGATGTGCACGAACGTGTCACAACCAAGTTCATACGCAGTTTTGATGATCAGGTATCCACGGGCAATAAAGTCGTTGTTGACAGCAAGGTCAGCAGCGGTCTGGATTACACCTGGATCCTCGTGAGCCTCGCCGGCGATACAGAGAACATCACTTCTCTTCTCTTTTACACGGCGGAAAGCCTCTGTTGTGCCAGGGATCGCCTGGTTCACAATGATGGCCTTAATTTTCGGGTCATCAGCAAGGCCAGCGATAACGCTGATGGTGGTCTCAGCCTCATCCATGAAGTTGTCAGGATAGGTCACGTGCTGGATCATCCCACCGCTGTTGACAGAACCGTACTCTTCAATGAGGCGTTCTGCACCACGGAGGTCATCTTCAGACTGTGATACCGTACCGGTGACAATACCGATGTGGAAATCTTTTCCAGCAGGGGCAGTTTCTTTTGTTCCGGCAGCGAAAATCACGCCAGAAACAAGAAGCACACAAAGAACAAGGGCAAACATCTTTTTCATTCTACTTCTCTCCTTTAGGGATAGTTATTCCTTATGATACGTAAAAGAGGGGTTACTTGCAAGAAAAGAATGATTTATTATGCATTTAGAGGCTCATTTCAAGCATAAATATAAAAAAAAGAGCATATGTACCCAAAACAAGGTACCATATGCCCTAAACGTTTGCCCAGACTTGTAAGGTTATTTCCCTATAGGAGCAACCGCCTGCTGTCTGCGCACCTCGTATAAGAGGATCCCTGCAGCGACAGAAACATTCAACGAATCGATATGGCCGCTTGTGGGGATGGATACTATCTGGTCACACAGGGTCTTGGTCAACTCTCTCATGCCCTTGCCCTCACTGCCCATGACCAGGACTGTCCTTTTCGGGAAGACCGTCTTGTAGGTCTCCTTGCCGGCCATGTCAGCACCATATACCCAAAAGCCGTTGTTCTTGAGGTTCTCTATCTCCCGGTTGAGGTTGGTGACCACAGCCATCGGAACGTACTGGGCAGCTCCTGAGGAGACCTTCACCACGGTGGAGTTCGCCTGTGCGCTGCGCCTTTCGGGTATGACGACGAGCGAGACTGAAAACTGGTCTGCAGACCGGAGGATCGCCCCGAGGTTCTGCGGATCGGTTATCTCATCGAGGACCAGCACCAGGGCACTTTCATCTTCCTTAAGTCTGGAACAGAAATCCTTGACAGTGCTGAGCTGGATCTTTGAGGTCCCCTTCTTGGCATCGACCAGCTCCAAGACAGCGCCTCGGTGGTCCGCCTGGTCGACCATGCGGTCCATCTCAACCTTTGCTATTTTCTTTATGAGCACTTTTCCTGTCAGCAGTGCCTGACGTTCCAAAGCTTCTGTATGGCCTCCCATTCCGCGACAAAGGTACAATACTGAACCTGAGGCGGCCTGTTTGAGGCTCTCTTCTATGGCATGAAAGCCAAATATCTTCTCTCCCATTCTCTTCTCCTGGTCGGCAAAGCTTACTGTATTACTAAAATTTAGGCTACCTCATCGCTGAAGTAGCCCATCCATCTAATCCTCAAAGGGGACAGGAGTTGGCGAAGAGTCCTCACCAAGGGCCTTTGACAGGTCCTGCATGATCTTCTTTGCTTTTGAGTTCAACCGCTTGGGGACCTGCACAAGTAGCTTCAAGTACATGTCGCCCCGGTCTGTGGAGTTGAGCTTGGTAACCCCGCGACCACGGACACGCAGCATCTTGCCTGACTGCACTCCAGAGGGGATGGTCACCTTGATGGACTGCCCGTCTATGGTGAGCACCTCAATATCGGTGCCCAGGGAGGCTTGGGTGATGGATATGGGGATCTGGCAGAAAAGATCGTAGTCCTGCCTGACAAAATACTTGTGCGCCTTCACATTCACATAGACGTACAGGTCCCCAGAAGGGCCGCCGTTTGCACCGGCATCACCCATTCCACGAAGCACTACCCGGCTTCCATTGTCCACCCCGGCAGGGATGGTCACCTTGACCTTCTGCTGCTTGCGCTTGAGCCCGCTGCCATGGCACTCGGTGCAAGGGTTCTCGATCACGCGCCCATTACCGTTACAGGTGGGGCAGGTGCTCGCTACGGCAAAGAAGCCGCTGTTGCGCCTGACCTGCCCGCTACCGTTGCAGGTAGGACAGATCTTGGTCCCCGAGCCTCCTTGGGCACCTGAGCCGCTACACCCCTCACAGGCAACCTGGTGGGAGTAGGCGACCTCCACCTTGGTGCCGAACACAGCATCCTTAAAGTCAATCTCAACATCATAGCGGAGAGAGGATCCGGCATCCGGTCCCCTCTGGGCGCTGCGCCCACCTTGGGTGCGACCGCCCCCACCGCCAAAGAAAGAGCTGAAGATATCTTCAAAGCCACCGCCGCCGCCACCAAAACCGCTACCAAAGATATCACTGAAATCTCGGTAGACATTGGAGTAGTCATGGCTTCCGCCGTTGGCACCATCGAGTCCGGCAAACCCGAACTGATCGTACATCTGTCTCTTTTTTTCATCGGAGAGGACATCATAGGCTTCTGTAGCCTCTTTAAAACGCTCCTCAGCCTCCGAATTCCCTGGATTCCTATCCGGGTGATTGGCAATGGCGAGTTTGCGGTACGCTTTCTTTATCTCATCCAGTTGTGCTGTCTTCGCGACTCCAAGCACTTCATAATAATCTCGTTTCGCCACGGTGCGACTTCCTTCGAACAAATTGGCCTAGAAACATCATGTCGGCCGGAGCCGACATGATGCAAAGCCTTTCTTCTATAGTAACCTGTTTGACAAACCTTAGTCTACGACTTCGTAATCGGCATCTTCAACATTGTCCTTGCCGGTATGCTTCTTGGGCTCATCCCCACCTTCAGGGCCCTGAGCTTCAGGTCCGCCGTCACCACCGTCCTGTGCTGAGGTGCTCTTGTAGACCTCCTCAGCCAGCTTGTAGGCTGCCTGCTGGAGAGCTTCGCTCTTTGCCTTGAGCGCGTCTGCAGAAGAGCTCTGGTTCTCAAGCAACGCCTTAAGATCGGCGATGGATCTCTCGATGGCTGCCTTGTCTTCCGAGGAAATCTTATCCCCATACTCCTTGAGTGACTTCTCAGTGGAGTAGACCAGGCTGTCAGCCTCGTTGCGTGCGTCGATGCGTGCGCGCTCCTTCTTATCCTCTTCAGCGTGGGTTTCGGCTTCCCTGACCATCTTCTCAATCTCAGATTCACTGAGGCCTGAGGAGCTTTCGATCCGGATCTTCTGTTCCTTGCCCGTTCCGAGGTCCTTGGCAGAGACGTGTACGATACCATTGGCGTCGATGTCAAAGGTCACCTCTACCTGAGGAACTCCTCGGGGAGCGGTCGGGATACCGATGAGGTCGAACTTGCCCAGCGTCCTGTTCTGGCTGGCCATCTCACGCTCACCTTGCAGGACATGGATGCTTACAGCAGTCTGTCCGTCGGCAGCCGTTGAGAAAATTTGGCTCTTGCGGGTAGGAATGGTCGTGTTGCGCTCGATCAGGCGTGTATTGACCCCACCGAGGGTCTCGATACCGAGGGAAAGCGGGGTGACATCCAACAAGAGGACGTCCTTGACATCTCCACCGAGAATACCACCCTGGATGGCAGCACCCATGGCAACAACCTCATCAGGGTTCACACCCTTATGGGGCTCCTTGCCGAACAGCTCGCGCACCAGAGCCTGCACTGCAGGGATACGTGTCGAACCACCGACGAGGATGACCTCATCGATATCAGCAGCCGTAAGGCCTGCATCGCGCAGGGCGTTCTTTACAGGGAGCTTGGAGCGCTCCACCAGGTCAGCGACAAGCTGCTCGAACTTCGACCGTGAAAGGGTCATGGCCAGGTGCTTGGGTCCTGATGCATCGGCTGTGATGAACGGCAGGTTGATATCGGTGCTGGTCGAGTTGGAAAGCTCCACCTTTGCCTTCTCAGCCGCTTCACGCAGTCTCTGTAGGGCCATCTTGTCACTGGTCAGGTCTATTCCGTTGCCCTTCTTGAATTCAGAAGCCATCCAGTCGATGATCCTCTGGTCAAAGTCATCTCCACCAAGGTGGGTATCCCCGTTGGTAGCCTTGACTTCAAAGACGCCGTCACCCAGTTCAAGGATGGAGATATCAAAGGTTCCCCCTCCAAGGTCATACACGGCGATCTTCTCTTCCTTGGACGCATCCTTTCCGATGCCATAGGCAAGGGCTGCGGCAGTAGGCTCGTTTACAATACGCTTGACATCCAAACCTGCAATCTTACCTGCGTCCTTGGTAGCCTGGCGCTGTGCGTCATTAAAATATGCGGGAACCGTCACAACAGCTTCGGTAACCGGCTCACCGAGGTAGTCCTCAGCAGTCTTTTTCATCTTCTGCAGGATTGCAGCAGAGATCTCCTGTGGGGAGTAGCTCTCACCACGGATGTCTAGCTTGATCTCACCACCGGAACCTGAGCCGATCTTATAGGGGATCCTGCTCAGCTCTGTGGGGATTTCACTCGCTTTGCGTCCCATAAAACGCTTGATCGAGTACACAGTATTCTCTGCGTTCGTCACCATCTGGTTTTTTGCGGGCTGGCCGACCAGACGATCACCCTTTGCTGTATATGCAACAACAGAAGGAGTGGTCCTCTGCCCTTCACTGTTGGCAATGACCATTGCGTCGTTGCCTTCCATAACCGCAACACAACTGTTTGTCGTGCCCAGGTCAATTCCAATAATTCTTCCCATTGTATATTTCTCCTCTCCAATTTATTCTATCATCATGGGCATGCCCATGCACATAAAGTACTCATACCAGAGCCAATCGTCAAATGCCAGGCTTGCCAACTTTCACTTTTGTAGGGCGCAATACCCGTCCGTGCAATTTGTACCCTGTGGAGAACTCCTCAAGGACCATTTCGCCTTCCAGGGAGTCGTCGGGAACCACCATGCACGCCTCGTGCTCTTCAGGATTGAACTCCTCACCTGAAGCCTTAATTCTCTCAAGGCCCCAGTTACGTTCCAAAATTCCAAAGATCTGGGAGTTGACCATAACCACCCCGTCGTGGACCTTCTTATAGTCCTCAGTGGATTCGGCAGCTTCCAAGGCACGGCCAAAGTCATCAAGGGGTTCCAACAGGTCCTTTATGAGGGAAGAGTTGGCATACTTCACCGCTTCATCCTTGTCTCTGACCAGGCGCTTGCGGGTATTCTCAAGGTCAGCGCGATTGCGCAGCACCTGATCCTTCATCTCGGAAACCTCCCCCTGGGCAGTTTCAAGCTGCTCCTTGAGAAGGGCTATCTCCAGATCTTTCTGCTCGGCCTCCGAAAGGAGAACAGCCTCTTGCTTCTTGAAATCTGAAAACTCATCTTTCTCAGGCTGCTTTTTATCCTGTTTCTTTTCCATACAAATTCCTCAACTTTTCCTCATGCCGCGCCTACGGGCGGGCATACGTATATTTGCAAGTCTGTGCACAAGGGGGCCCCATGCCAGACCAATTCTCTTAACCTAGTGTAACGTAATGAGTAGCCCCATCCTGGACAGTGCATAACATACTCATAAGGTATTGTAAGGGTCAAGTGGTTTTTTTTGGTATACATGCTATTTGTTTTCTTCGCGAAGCAACAGGGAAAAGCCCATGAAAAAAACACTTTGCGTTGGTTTTAGCAGCAGGAGATCCAAAGTGAGAAACCATTCACGCTCCCACAAGCAGGAGGCCGCTTCTCTGTTTGTAAAGGGGTTATTATGGTAAAATTACGGCAAACCACACCACCAAGGAGTGCAGCTATGCGGAATTTTGAGCTGGAAGTGTATCTGTCGAAATGGGAGTTCCATGCCAAGTATCATATGACTGCATCGGATATAGAGAGCATGACAGTGTCCGATCTGCTTGCCTTAGCTCCACACGATCAAGGGGCGGCCCTTGAAACCCTTTGGCTGGGCTATACTGAAACCTACGGCTCCCAGGCCCTGCTCACAGAGATCGCCAGGACATATGACCGGATCAAGCCTTCTGAGATCCTCTGCTTTGCGGGAGCCGAGGAGGGCATATACACCGCCATGCGGGTGATGCTGGACAAGGATGACCACGCCCTGGTCATTGTCCCGAACTACCAGGCATCCGAGACCATCCCCATGGATATTTGTGATGTTACCGCAGTTCCCTTAGAACCTGAAAAGGGGTGGCAGCTGGATATCGATCAGGTCAGGGGGGCCCTGAGGCCCAATACAAAACTCATATCCATCAACTTTCCCCATAACCCCACAGGCGCCATCCTGGAAAGGGGACGCTTCAATGAGCTGGTCACGCTCTGCAGGGAGCGGGGCATCTACCTGTTCAGCGATGAGGTCTACCGCCTGATCGAGCGCGATGCTGCATTGCGATTGCCACAGGTAGCGGATGTGTATGAAAAGGGAATCTCCCTCAATGTCATGTCAAAGGCCTACGGACTGCCGGGCCTGAGGATCGGATGGATAGCGACAGCGGATAGCTCATTACTGCAGGGCATGGAGCGGTACAAGCACTATCTCTCCATATGCAATTCGGCACCGAGTGAATTCCTGGCTACCATCGCCTTACAAAACAGGGAAAGGATCCTTGAGCGCAACAGGGCGATTGTAAACCGCAATGCCCTCCTGCTGGATGGGTTCTTCCAGGACTTCCCCGATCTGTTCGCATGGAGGCGCCCAGACGGCGGGTGTGTCGGATTTCCCCGATATACAGGACCTGAGGGAGCTGACCAGTTCTGTGAGGATCTTCTAGAAAAGACAGGAGTGCTCCTGCTTCCTCCCAAAGTCTTCAGATCGCCGCTCATGCAGACCCCGACAGACCGTTTCAGGATCGGGTTCGGGCGTAGGCATATGGAGGAGGGGTTGCAGGCTTTGCACACCTATATGGAGGCCAGGGGCCGCATGTGAAGCTGGTCAGAGCGAAAAGGTATCATCCTCATCGAGGATGATCACCTCTTCCTCGCTCTCGGCGAGGTACTCCACCCGACGCTTCTCTTCAGCATCCTGCGTCTCCTTCTCGGACAGAACGTCCTTCTTTTCCCTCTCATGCCTGGGTTTCTTCTTGGGTCTGCCCTTTTCCTCCTCCGGCCCATCACTGAGGGCCATGGCGAACGCAATGGAGGGAAGGTCCTCCTCTGCAACAGGCTTTGCCGTCACTGTATCTGAAGGAGCCAGCCTGCCAGAGTGCGGCGCTTCATCGTCCAAGGCCATGGCATGGACTACGGAGGGGGGACGGGCCTCAGGCTTCTTAAGAAGGGCGAGCTTCTCTTCGCGCATGGCTGCAAGTGATGCTTGCAGTTGGCCGGCCTCCTGGTGCAACAGGGCCAGCTCAGAGGAGGCTTCCGCCTCCAGGGCCTTAAGCGCCTTTAGGTTCTGCTCACCTGCAAGCATCTCCTGGAGCAGGGTGTCCAGCTCCTCCTTGAAGGAGAGCAGTGCCGTGTGCTCAGAGCTATCCAGCACCTTGGCCACACCCCTGGCCTGTTCAAGGCGTGATGAGAGTTCCTTGAGGTAGAGGGAGACCACCCGTATCATATTCTGGAAGGAGAGATCTGTTTTCTTGAGCGTCGTCTCAAAAAGGCGGGCCATCTCCAGAGAGAACTGCCTGACAAAGGCCTGCATCGATTCCGTTATATGGCGCTGTGCATCCTCTTCGATGGCGTTCAGCTGCTCTTGCTGTCTCTTGTGCTGTTCTGCATGTTTCAGGGTGAGAAGGGAGAACTGCCTCTGCTCTTCCTGAAGCTTCTCCTGGGCCTGCCTGTGCACTGCGAGCTGGGCCTTCTCATACAGGAGCATCTGCTCTTCGCCCTCCTGGGCAAGCTGACGCAGTTTGCCCACCTGTGCAGAGACGAGGTCCAGCGATGCATCCTGACGGTTTTTGAGGGTCTCCGTGTGAATGGCAACCTGGGCAAGGGCATCCTGCTCTACGTTGTGAACCTCGCCCTCATACTCCTGAAGCTTGGCAAAGGATGCACCCAGCATCTCCTTGATCCTGAGCTGCTGCAGGTGCATGGCCTCCTCACCCTCGGTTATCTGTTTACCCAGGCTACCCTTGAACTGATCAAAACGCAGGTCAAAGCCAGATAGGCTCTCCTGCACACGGTTCAGGTTGGCAACCTCCTGCTTGACCATCACAATACGCTGTTCAACCTGGGCTGTGGCGCCCTCCAGCTGTGTAAGGGATGTCTGGTAGGTTGCCAGCACGCTTTGGAGCGTGGCGAGGTCCTCACTGCGGGCTTCCAGGTCTGCAAGCTGTGAATCCACCTGGCTCATGAGTAGGTGGGACTCATCAATCTTCTTGCTGATGTGCTCTTCCAGCTTTTGGGCATTTTCCTTGAATTGGGTCTGGCTATTCTCGACATTCTTGAGCAGGGCCTGCGCCCTTTTCCTGATGAGATCTGCACGGAGGTTGCGCTTGTCGTCAGAACGCAAGAGAAAAATGATGGCCAATGTCAGAATAAAAAGGACAACCGGCAACAAAAGCTCTAAACCCATAGGAGACCTCCATGATTCAGAATACCAGAGAAATGAACTCCTTCCAAGAACTGAACACCAAATCAGCATCAGGATATGCTCTCTTCGATGAGGTGATCAGAGCCGAGTACATTCCAGCCTGCTTGGCCCCCTGACAGTCCTTGGTATAGCTGTCCCCCACATAGAGCACCTCATCGGCAGCGGTGCCGATGTGCTCCAACAGGTAGGAGAAGGCCTTGGCGCTTGGCTTGAGGTAGCCACTCTGCTCGGAGGAGAGGGAGAGATCCACAAGGTCGGCGATGCCCAGGGTCTTTAGCTTCCTCTCCACAGGAAAGTCGCTGAACACACCAATGAGCAAGCCCTCCGCCTTGGCCATCAGCAGAGCCTCCCGCATATGGGCATAAGCCTTGATGGAGAGGAAGCTCTGCCGCCAGGGGGTGTAGAACTGCCCATCCAGCCTTTCCCGCATCTGAAGGGTGTTCGCCTCGGTGACAGGGAGGCCAAACCGCCCGAGCATCAGGTTTGCCTGACGGTCGAGCAGTCCATCACGGTTTGCAGGTACGGTGCTCACGCGCTCCTGATCGAGACGATACTGCTGCCTAACCCCATTGAAACGCAGGCCCAACAGGAGCGAGGGGAAGACAGAGCGGATCATGCGCAGCGTGAGCATATGCTTGGGATAGAGCGTCCCGTCTATATCAAGACAGAGGGCTTTGATGTTTTTTTCCTGGAGGAATCCCATCCTAGCCCCGATTCTTCGTTCCGGCGTTCCGTCCCTGCTTTGCGGTTCGCTTTGCCGCCTTGCCCAAGGCTGCCTTGTTTCCCGGCTTGGCTCCCTTGGCTTTGGCTACCGCCTTGCCCCCACTGCGCTTGGCTGAAACAGCTTCCTTGACCGGACGCTCCCCCTTCATGATTTTCTTGGGCCTGTCATTGAGGGAAGGGTTCCTCTTGCGCTCACGCAAGTTGATCTCGATGGGAATCTGGGTAAAGCCCAGATCCCGTCGGATGCAGTTCTTCATGTACTGTATGTAGGTCTGGGGAAAATCCTTGCTCTTGTTCACGAACATCAGGAATCGCACTGGGTTTGCACTGATCTGCGTCCCGTACATGACCTTGAAGTGTCCTGAAGATCCCCGAGCAGGCTGGTAGGCCTCACCCCACTCCTTGATGGCGGAGTTCAGCGTTGAGGTGTCGATACGCTTGTTGAGCTGTCTCCACACCCCCCATACCGTGTCGAGCAACTTGCCGATATCCTTACCCTGCGTTGCGCTGATGGCGGCGATCGGTGAGAAGCTGAGCACAGGGAAGAGGAATCGCATCCTGTCCTTTATAGCGTCGATCTCGTTGCCGATGCCAGGGAGCAGGTCGATCTTGTTCAGCACCAGGATGACGCCCTTGCCCCTGCGTACGATAAGCTGGGCGATCTTCTTGTCCTGGTCGGAAAGGCCTTCGATGGCATCGATCATCAGCAGCACGACGTCTGCCTCGTCTATGGTCTTGATGGCCCTGTTCACCGAGTAGTACTCGACATCATCATCAACCTTGTTCTTGCGGCGGATGCCTGCGGTATCCAGGACGGTGAAGTCACTGCCCTTGTAGGAAAAGGCACCCATGACAACGTCGCGTGTGGTCCCGGCGATATCGCTGACAATGGAGATCTGCTCCCCTACCAGGAGGTTTGCAAGGGTACTCTTGCCAGTATTGGGTTTTCCCAGGATGGCAAGCTTGACGCTATCCAGCTCTTCGGGAGCCTCATCGAGGCTGATGAGGTCCAGCATACCCAACAGGGTGTCTTCCAGATCCTCAATGCCATGGCCATGGGCAGCTGAAATGCCCAGCACACGCTGGTAGCCGTACTCATAGTACTCCCAAAGGAGGTCGTCGCGCTGGGGGGTGTCAATCTTGTTGACCACCAGAACGACCTTCTCTGTGAAGGGCCTGAGGAATTCCAGAAGCTCGCGGTCCTCCGCTGTAACCTCGGTGCAATCCATCATGAAAACGATGGCGTCTGCGACATCCAGCAGGGCAAGGCTCTTCTCCGCAACCAGGCCGTCAAGCCCTTCACGGTCTATCTTTACCCCGCCTGAGTCAATGATGGTCACCGGGTGGTTACCCAGGAGCCAACGCTCGGGGATGGTGTCGCGCGTGACGCCGGGGGTCGGGTCGGTAATGGCTCTCCGTTTGCCGATAAGGCGGTTGAAGAGGGTTGATTTGCCCACGTTGGGCCTTCCAATAATGGCTATTACAGGCATTTTCGGCTGTTCGGTATCAAACTCAGATGGTGGTGAAATGATCGAATCGGTCATGCATCCACTCCCTTATGTAGGTGTTTGTCGTAAGATAGGAGTCCATCTCCAGCACATGGTCTGCAAGGGCCTTCGCCTCCTCAAAAGAGACGGAGCGTAAAATCTTGCGGACCTGCAGGAGGCTTTGGGACCCCATACTCAATTCATCCATCCCCAGTCCGGCCAACAGCACGGAACAGAGAGGATCACTGGCCATCTCTCCGCAGAGACTCACCGGTATGTTTGCCTGGTGAGCTTTCTCCACGATCATCTGCAAGGAGCGAAGCACTCCAGGATGAAATGGCTGGAACAGGTGGGCTATCTTCTCATTTCCCCGATCGACAGCAATGGTGTACTGGATCAGGTCATTGGTCCCGATAGAGAAGAAATCCACCTTCTTGGCGAGAATATCGGCGCATAACGCTGCAGAGGGGACCTCTATCATCGTGCCGACCTGGATATCAGGATCAAACGGAATATGCTCGATCCTGCACTCTTCCTTGACATGTTCAAAGAGATGCAGCACCGCGTTCAACTCCTCCACACCGCTTATCATGGGAAACATGATCCTCAGCTTTCCATATACGCTGGCCCTGAGCAGAGCTCGGAGCTGGACGGTGAAGATGTCCTTGCGTGAAAGGCAGAACCTAACGGCCCTCCAGCCAAGGATGGGGTTCTTCTCATCAATGCCCATTCCCGATACGACCTTGTCCCCACCGACATCAATGGTGCGGATGGTTACCGGTAGCGGAGCCATCGCCTGGACCACCTCACGATAGGCCTCGAACTGCTGCTGCTCGGTGGAGCCCCCCTTGGTATCCATGAACAGGAACTCCGAGCGGAAGAGACCGACACCTGAAGCGCCTACCTCTTTGGCCGCATCGACTTCACAGACTGTCTGGATATTGGCCTTGAGCAGTATCTCATGACCGTCGGTCATCACCGTAGGAAGGTCGATCATCTGGCGCAGCTCTTGCTCATGCTCCTGCCAGCGGGCATACCGCTCGTTCAGGTTCTGAGCTGCCGTCAGGTCGGGCCTGATGACCACCTCGCCATAGTTTCCATCAAGGATGATCTCATCGCCGTCGCGAACCTTCAGAGAGGCGGTTCCCAGGGCAATGACAGAGGGGATGTTGAAGGCCCTGACCAAAATGGCCACATGGCTTGCCCTTCCCCCCCCATCCAAGGCGATGCCGATGATATGTTTCTTATCCATCGAGAAAAGTTCGGAAGGCATAAGCGAATCGGCGACAAGGATGACATCCTCGGTGAGGTTCCTCACCGTACGCCGACTCCATTTGTTCAGGGCGTCAAGCAGGTGAAGCGACACATCCTTGAAGTCAACACTACGCTCCTTGAGCATCTCATCAGGGGAGTCTTCAAGCAGGGCGACCATACTGTTGGTCACTGACTCCACAGCCCACCCTGCACATACCAGGTTTGTGGAGATGTACTCCTCGATCTGGCCAAGGTATTCGGGATCACTGAGCATCATCAGGTGAGTCTGCAAAATCTCTGCAGGCTCGGCTGAAATCTCAGGGCCTTGGTGTCCTTCCAAGGCTTTTTTTGCTTGTCCTACAGCTGTACGAAATTTAAGCAGCTCTTCTTGTACATCCCATGCCATGATATGTTGCTTTTCAGCCACCATGGAAGAGCGTACATAAACCAGGGCTTTTCCTTTCGAGAGGCCCTCGGAAGCTGCAATACCCTTGAATATCCTCATATGTAATGTACTATACGGGCTTTATCCTCCCATGTAAAGCTGGAAACCCAACACCTATTCCACTAGAATGGCCGTATGGATGACAATGAGGGGAAAGCAAAAATACCAAAAGGTACAAGGGGGGGCAAACACACGCTCATCCTGGTGGGAATCTGGGTTCTCTTTACCCTGACAGTGCTTGTCATAGGACTTCCCGTCGTAGGTGCCTCCATCCGCAAAAGCGGGGTCCTCACCCTTCTCAGCACAGCCTCGGATACAACGAAAAAAACGGGACACCACATGGCCAGGGTATGGTTCTACACCTCCGGGGGTCAGCTGCGCCCTTTCACCCAGGCCCAAGCGCGCATGGGAGGCTCCGCCTACCACGACACCTTTGAAAGCCTGCTCTCCGGGGCGAAGGAGCAAGCCCTCAAGGGAGGGGCGGTCTCCCTGATCGAGCCCAGGACAACCTTGCGGGGGATCACGCTCTCAAACAAGGTGCTCTACATCGACCTGAGCCGGCATTTTCTGGAGAGTGAGGACCTGAAGGGGGCGTATGAACAGCTGAGATTGACGGCAAAGGGGTTTTCCCAGGTCAAGGGCATGGTACTGCTTATTGGGGGAGAGCGAGAGCCTCTTGCAGACGACTGGTAAAGGAGGGCTCGTCCAAGCCTTCCGACCCTTTCAGCAGGGCAAGAAACTCCCTGTTGCCCTTGTGTCCGGTCAGCGGACTCAAGGCAAGGGCGTGGATGCCCACACCCTCTTGGGCGAGGAACGAGCGCACTGTCTGCATCACCTCCACAAGCAGGGCAGAGTCGGTGATCACCCCTGTGAACTCCTCCAAATCCTTGGGAACCTCAAACTGTGGCTTGATGAGGGCGACCAGCCAGGTGTTCCCGCAAAGGGCCAGGATATGCGATGCAGCCTCTCCGATGGTTCGGAACGAGAGGTCACAAACGGCCGCCTGAGGAGGGGGATCAAGGGTCTCGAGTGTCATGATGTTCTGCTTTTCAAGAACCCGGACACGCTCGTCGGTCCTGAGGCGCCAATCCAGCTGGTTATAGCCGACATCGACACTGTGCACCAAACGAGCCCCCCGCTGCAGCAGGCAGTCGGTGAAGCCCCCTGTTGAGGCGCCGGCATCGAGCATGATGAGCCCCTCAACGGAGAGACCGAAGAGATCCAAGGCATGTTCAAGCTTATACCCGCCTCGCGAGACGTACTGCTCAAAGCTGAGCGAGAGCGTACACTCCTCAGCGAAGAGTTGCCTGGGATCGGTGGAGAGCTCCCCATCAGCATAGACATTCCTACAGGCAATGAAGGCGGTAAGCTGGTCCTTGGTGTACTGCTTGCCATATTTGGCCACCAGCAGCTGCAGCAGGGGTCTCTTCTTCCGCTTCATCAGATGAGGAACTTCCTGCTGAACCGCTCGATCTTCAGCGTGTTTCCGGTAGCGATGTCCAAGGTGACGCAGACTCCTTGCAAGACCGGCGGGGTATCCGCTATCTCGCTGCGCATCGGCATCTGGGTAAGCTGCCGGGCGATGGAGATATCGGCATTGGAGCCGATGACACTCTCGGAGGGACCGCACAGGCCGAGGTCGGTGATGTACCCGCTCTTCCTGGGAAGGATCCTCTCATCGGCGGTCTGCACATGGGTGTGTGTCCCCACCATGACGGAGACCTGCCCATCGAGGTGGAGGCTGAGGGCCTCCTTCTCTTCGGTATTCTCCGCATGGAAGTCAACCAGGATAAGGGGGGTCTGCTTGCGCAGTTTCTGCACATGTTCCATCCCGACCCGAAACGGGCAGTCGATGGCAGGCATCTGCATGCGCCCCTGCAAGTTGAGGACCGCCACCTTGGTCCCCTTGATGTCCACCACCACCGACCCATGCCCTGGAGCCTGGGGGGGATAGTTGGCGGGACGAAGGAGGCGCTTCTCGCTATCGAGGTGGGGGCGCAGGTCATCCTGCTGCCATATATGGTTCCCACTGGTGATGACATCGACACCGAGGGAAAAGAACTGTTCCATAAGTGAGGCCGAAAGGCCAAAGCCATTGGCAGCATTCTCGCCATTGACGATGACCATATCGGCACGATAGTCCTTGACCAGAGAGCCAAGGCCCATAAAAAGCGCCCTGCATCCGGGTTGTCCGCAGACATCCCCGAGCAGCAGGGCTACAAGCGTTTTCGAATCAGACACTCTACAACCTACCTAGCATATTCGACGACCCGCATCTCACGGATGATGGTCACCTTTATCCTGCCGGGATAGCGAAGCTCAGCCTCAATGCGGCCGGCGATACCCTTTGCAAGATCCTTGGCCCCATCATCAGAAACCTGCTCGTTGTTGACCAGGATCCTGAGCTCGCGACCTGCCTGGATGGCAAATGCCTTGTCCACTCCGGTAAAACTCTCAGCAATATGCTCAAGGGACTCAAGCCTCTTGATATAGTTGTCCAGCGTTTCACGACGGGCTCCAGGACGGGCTGCACTGATGGCGTCAGCTATCTGTACGATGACCGCCTCAATGGTAGTGGGTTCGGTATCATTGTGATGGGCAAGGATGGCGTTGACAACCCTGGGATCCTCTCCGAGGCGCTTTGCCATCTCAGAGCCAAGCTCAGCATGATTGGCATCGCTTTCGGTCTCAATGCCCTTACCGATGTCGTGCAACAGACCTGCGCGCATTGCGAGCTCACTGTTTGCACCGACCTCACTGGCGATCATGCCTGAGAGGATAGCCACCTCCTTGGAGTGACTGAGCACATTCTGTCCGTAACTGGTGCGGAAATAGAGCCTTCCAAGGGCACGGATGGTTTCAGGACCCATGTTGTGCACACCAAGCTCGAAGATGACTTTCTCACCCTCATCGGCGATTATCCTGCCGATCTCCTTGGTAACCTTGTTGACCACTTCCTCAATCCGGGCTGGGTGGATTCTCCCATCCTGGACCAACCGCTCCAACGAAACACGGGCAATTTCCTTGCGCACAGGATCAAAGCACGAGATGACAACAGCTTCCGGTGTGTCGTCAATGATGACATCGACACCGGTGAGCGTCTCAAGGGTACGGATGTTTCGCCCTTCACGGCCGATGATCCTTCCCTTCATCTCGTCACTGGGCAGGCTCACAGAGCTGATAGTGACATCACCGGTGACCTCAGTAGCAAGGCGCTGAATTGAGGTAACCACAATATCGCGTGCCTTCTTATCGGCAGAAAGCTGGGCTTCCTGCTCGATCTTATTGATCATCACCTGTCCATCACGTCGGGCATCGTTATACATGCTCTCCATGATCGTGTTCTTTGCCTCTTCCGAGCTCATGCCTGCTATGCGTTCAATTTCAGTAAACAGGTTGTTTTCTTTCGCTACAACCTCAAGTTCCATCTGGACAAGTCTAGCTTCCCGATCTCCCAATTGCTTTCTGATAGCATCCAATTCGGCTTGCTTATGCTCGATGTTCTCCTCTTTCTGCAAGAGTCGTCTTTCCGAGCGTTGCAATTCACTTCGCCTTTCCCTAGCTTCTCGTTCCTGCTGCTGTTGTTCTTTCAACAACTGATCACGAGTCTCAAGCAAAAGCTCTTTGCTTTTCGCTTCCGCTTCCTTTATTGCTTCCTCATTCAGTCTTACAGCTCTCTGTTCGACCGAGGTAAGCTTAAATTTCGCATACAGCCAACGGCTTAACCAACCTAAGATGATACCAATAAAACAACTAAGGAGGATAGTGAGTATAATATTCATATACTACCCCCTAGTGTAATGTTACAATCATACGAACGGATGTAGTAATTGTCAAGGTACATCATCACGGAAATCTGGTCCAGGAGCATAGAAATACATACGATATGACATAATGTTTCATGCTAATCTCATATCCCACAACGCAAAAAAACCGCCGTCATTACAACAGCGGCTCAGCCCTTTCGGGCAAGTAATGTGGTGAAGGTGCGCTAGCGAGTCTTATTTGTCCTCTTTTGCACTCTTCTCAGCAACTTCGGCTTTTGCCTTTGTGCTGGGTTCAGCCTTTTTAGGAGCTGCTTTCTTGGGAGCTGTCTTCTCAACCTTCTTGTCCGCCTTTTTGTCGGCTTTCTTGTTGGGTTTGGAGGTTTTTTCAACCAGCTCAAGGATGACCATTTCTGCTGCATCACCAAGACGATTGCCGGTCTTCAGGATGCGGGTATACCCACCCTTGCGTTCGGCGAACATGGGAGCGATCTCTAGGAAGAGCTTGACAGCAACAGCTTCATCGTTGATATCACGTGCGATGCGACGGCGATTTGCAACGCTGTCCTCTTTTGCACGTGTGATCATCTTTTCAGCCATTCTGCGAACTTCCAGAGCCTTTGACTTGGTGGTCTCTATTCTTTCATATCTGAACAGTGAGGTCACCATACTGCGCTTCATCGCTTTCCTGTGTGAGGAGGTTTTGTTCAGCGCATTGAATCCAATCCTATGCTTCATTCTCTTCTTCCTTGTTCCCTGGGACTCTGATTGCTGTCTTCAAAACACTATAGTCTGTCATCCCAAGACTGAGATTCCATTCCTTAAGCTTATCCTTGATTTCAGAGAGACTCTTCTTGCCGAAGTTTCTCGTCTTGGCAATCTCTTCCTCAGTCTTCTTGGTCAGATCACCAATAGTCCTGATGTTGGCATTCTTGAGGCAGTTGCTTGACCTGACGGTCAGCTCCAACTCCTCAACAGAGGTGTTGAGAATCTTGCGGACCCTCTCTTCCTCTTCATCGACCTCATCATTGCTGCTGATCAGTGTCTCATCGAAGTTGATGAAGATCTGGAAGTAGTCCTTCGCGATCTTCGCAGCTTCTGCCAAGGCATTCTGAGGAACAATAGTTCCATCGGTGTAGATTTCCAGTGTCAGTTTGTCATAGTCACTACGATAGCCGACTCTGGTGGGCTCAATTGAATATGTAACGCGAGTGACAGGTGAGAAAGTTGAGTCGAGGGGGATGGTCCCGATCTCCTCAATGTATTTCTCGTTGATTTCAGACGGGACATAGCCCCTACCAAGGTCAATCTGAACCTCCATTTCGATGTTGGCATCATCCATCATCGTAAAGAGGACCAAATCTTTGTTGGTGATCTCAACCTGGTCACGCTCGAAGTTCGCGCCGGTCACTACGCCTGGACCCTTGCACTCGATGAGAAGGTTAGTTCCCTCCGAATCCTCAGGCATGCTGATCCGCAGCTTCTTCAAAGCAGCAATGATATCCGAAATATCTTCACGGACACCAGGAAGTTGCTCGAACTCGCTGGAGATCATATGTGGTACACCATCTTCATTAAAGCTGGTGAACTTCACAGCAGTGACTGCATACCCCTGTATTGATGAGAGAAGCACCCTTCGCAGCGTATTGCCGATTGTGGTACCAAAGCCTCTCTCAAAAGGATAGGCAATAAATCGACCATAATTCGGTTCTACTGCATTGTGTTCAAAGGTAATCCCCTTGGGCTTCTTAAAGCCCTTCAGAAGGTTTTTGCGTGCCATGGTTACTCCTTATCTGGAATACAACTCGACCACCAGCTGCTCGTTAATCTTTTCGAGTTCGGTGACTTCACTTCGTCTGGGAACGGCAACAAAGGTACCCTTCATCGCATCCGCATCCAACGTCAACCACTGGTAGACTCCGGACTTGGTGTATTCCTTCAGATTTTCTTTGATCGTAAGCATCTTCTGTCCGTGGGGGCCGACGGAGACAACGTCACCGGGCTTCAGACGGTAGGAAGGGATGTCCACGCGCTTATCATTGACCAGGATGTGGCCATGGTTGATGAGCTGGGCGGACTGGCTTCTGCTGCTTGCAAAGTGCAGGCGGTAGACCACGTTGTCAAGTCTGCACTCGAGCAACATGATGAGGTTCTCACCAGTCTTTCCGGGAACTCTGACAGCTTCGTCAAAGGTTAGCTTGAACTGTTTCTCAAGCATGCAATAGGTTCTCTTCAGCTTCTGCTTCTCGCGAAGTTGAAGGCCGTAGTTGGTAGGTTTCTTGGAACGGGCCCTGGGGTCCTTTCCCGGAAGACCGGTTGACTTAGGATCATTCATAGGACATTTCCCTGAATGACAACGCTCGCCCTTAAGGAACAACTTAGTCCTTTCGACCCTACAATATCTGCATTTAGGTCCTGTATATCTTGCCATATGCTCTCTAACTCCTCATCAGACTCGTCTGCTCTTACGAGGTCTGCATCCATTGTGGGGGATTGGAGTGACGTCACGGATAGACCTGACCTTCAAACCAAGGACTCCCAAAGTACGAATGGCACTCTCGCGCCCTACTCCAGGTCCCTTCACAAACACATTCACTTCCTGAAGTCCAGAATCCATTGCTGCCTTTGCGGCTTTTTCTGCGGTGGTCTGGGCTGCATAAGGAGTGGACTTCTTGGCTCCACGGAATCCAAGGCCGCCTGCGCTGGCCCAGGATACTGCATTACCATTGAGGTCGGTAACGGTGACAATGGTATTGTTGAAGGTAGCCTGAATATAGACGTTTCCTTCGTATACCGTTCTCTTCACTTTACGTTTAGTCTTAGCCATGTATTACCTGCTCCTTATTTCTTCTTAGACGCAACGGTCTTCTTCTTACCCTTGCGAGTACGGGCATTGGTCTTAGTCCTCTGGCCGCGTACGGGAAGACCCTTACGATGACGTAGGCCGCGGTAGCAACCAATATCCATAAGGCGCTTAATATTTAGAGCAACTTCTGTCCTCAGACGTCCCTCTACCTTGTACTCGTCTTCAATCATCTTGCGCAGTACCGCAAGATCTTCACCGGAAAGGGTGTTGATACTTACGTCAGGGTTAATCTTTGTCTTTTCACAAATATCAACCGCTGAAACCCTGCCGATACCGTAAATATAGGTCAAGGCTATCTTAACTGCCTTGTTCGGCAAATCTACACCTGCAATTCTCGCCATAAATGGCCTCCTGAATTTCTCTTATAGAGTTGGAAGGCTTGCGCCGAACCTTGTTATCTCTGTCTCTGCTTGTGCTTGGGATTATCACATATGATACGGACGACCCCATTCCGTCTGACTACTTTGCATTTGTCACAAATCGGTTTGACACTTGCTCTTACTTTCATGTTCTAGCTCCTAAGCCTAAATATGTTTTGACTTCTTGCTACCCACATTGAACCCATCGTAGTGGTGCATTTTCATAACACCTTCAATCTGTCTCATGGTGTCCAGGTCAACGCCCACCAAGATAAGGAGGGAGGTTCCACCGAACAGCATTGCAACCGACGAAGGGAAGTTGAAGAACTTCTGTACCAGCGTGGGGATCAAGGCAATGAAAGCCAAGAAAACAGCTCCGGGGAGAACTATGCGGTTGAGAATCTTTGTAAGGTACTCTTCCAACTTTTCAGACCGTACACCGGGTACCGATCCACCATTCTCACGAATCTGCTTGGCCATCTCAACCGGGTTCAAAGACACCTGCGTATAGAAGAAGGCAAACGCTATGATCAACAGGGTGTAGATAATCAGATAGGGGGCACCCTGTGGATTAAGCCAATTAGAGAAGGCAGCAAGCCACCTTACCTCTGGTCCTAACGTTGTCGCAATCTGCAAGGGGAATGAAAGCAGTGCTGAAGCGAAGATTACTGGAATAACACCTGAGGGGTTAACCTTGAAAGGGATATAGGTACTTTGGGCACCATACATCTTCCGGCCTACCACTCGTTTGGCATAGTTCACGGGAATCTTTCTTACTCCCTGCTCTTCATAGACGACAAGCGCTACGACTAACAAAAACATTACAAAAACCACAAGGACGACAATCGGATTCAAGATACCTGCTCCGATACTCTTGAACAAGGTTGACATAGCCTCGGGGAATCTAGCCACAATACCGGCGAAGATCAGCAAGCTGATACCGTTTCCGATACCCCACAGAGTGATCTTATTACCGAGCCAAATCAAAAGCATGGAACCTGCAGTAACCGTCAGCATAGCCAACAATGTAAAGGGAACCTTACCAATGGTCATAACCCCAGGGATGGAGTTTGCATAAATGGTAATCACGTATGACTGAACAAGACACACGACGATTGTTCCATATCTGGTATACTGCTGGATCTTCTTATGGCCTGACGGATCTTGAGCCAGCTTCTTCAATGAAGGCATCACCAACATCAGCAATTGCAGGATAATCTGCGTACTGATATATGGCATGACACCAAGCATAAACAAGGAGAAGTTGGAAAAAGCGCCGCCGGAGAAAAAGTTCAAATACTCTGTGAGTCCGATGTTGGAACTATTACTCTGTGAAAGAAAATACAGTTTCAGAACTTGAGGATCAATTCCAGGAATAGGAATCACTGCCCCGACCCTGCTGACGATCAGCAGGCCCAAGGTTATGAAAATCTTCTTCCGAAGATCCTTAATTCTATACATCTCAACTAAGGAGTTTGCCATAGAGCCCTTCTTTGTTATCTAATTTCGCCACCCGCAGCAGTAATCTTTTCGATTGCGCTTGCGGAAACCTTCAATCCATCAATGATCACTTTTTTGGTAATCTCACCATTGCCCAGAACTTTAGCCTGGACCCTGTGACCTTTTACCACGCCTGCGTCCTTTAGGACATCAAGGGTAATCACATCACCATCTTCGAAGTTGGCGGAAAGAACATCGAGGGATACTACTACATACTCCTGCGTGAACTTACTATTATTGAAACCTCTGCGTGCCGTTCGGCGATACAAAGGCATCTGCCCACCTTCAAAACCAAGACGAACACCACCGCCGGAGCGGGACTTCTGTCCGTCGTGACCTCTACCACAGGAGCGGCCCTTTGAAGAGGCTCCGCGACCTACGATAGTCTTTCTGGTAGTAGCACCAACTGGTGCTTTAATCTGACCCATATTACATCTCCTCGACTTTCACAAGGTGTGATACGACACGAACCATCCCAAGCGTAGAAGGATTGGCTTCATGTACAACCGAGCTGGAAATCCGACCGAGCCCAAGAGCCTTCACAGTTCTACGCTGTGCAGGAAGGGTGCGGGCAAGACCTCTAACCAGGGTAATTTTGATTTTCTTTACTGCAGCCATCGTCTTAACCCCACATCTCGCTCAGGGATTTACCCCTGTTCTTTGCTATGCTCTTCGCATCAAAAAGATGCTCGAGTCCATCAAAAGTAGCCTTAACGGTGTTAATTGAGTTCTTAGAACCGAGAGACTTGCTCAAGATGTCATGAATGCCACAAGCATCACAGATAGCACGTACAGCACCACCGGCAATAACACCGGTACCTGGGACTGCAGGGCGTAAAAGGACACTAGCACTCTTAAACTTTCCAACAATTTCATGAGGAATTGAGGTCTTCTTCATAGGAACAACAATCATATTTGCCTTGGCCCGATCGACTGCCTTTCGGATCGATTCAGTGACATCATTTGCCTTGCCAAAACCATAACCAATCTTGCCATTCTGATCGCCAACAACTACCAGGGCTGAAAAGGAGAACCTTCTACCACCCTTAACAACTTTGGCAACACGGTTTAGCTTGATCAGCTTTTCGACATATCCGTCGTCCTTGTCTTTGTTTCTTACTCTAGATCTATCCACAGTTTCCCCCTAGAACCTTACGCCGGCTTTGCGGGCGCCATCTGCGATGCCCTTGACGATACCGTGGAAAAGATAGCCATTACGATCGAATACACAAGTGTCAATATCCTTCTCAAGCATCCTCTTACCAATGGTCTCTCCCAGCTTAGCCGCATCCTCAACACTGTTTTTCAAGTCTTTCAATTCAGCTTCAACGGTACTTGCTGCAATCAGAGTGGTACCTGTTACATCGTCAATGACCTGGACATACATGTGGGAATTGCTGCGAAACACACTCATTCTCGGTCTGCTAGCAGTACCGGAGATTCTTTTACGAATATGGTGCTTACGGCGAGCAAGCTTTCTTCTTTTATCGATAACTCTATTCATCTCTATTACCTACCCACTATTTCTTTGCAGCAGCGGACTTACCGGCCTTACGACGGATAACTTCATCATCGTAGCGAATTCCCTTACCCTTATACGGCTCAGGAGCACGCAGGGAACGGATTTCAGCGCAGGTCTGACCTACAAGCTGCTTGTCGATACCACTGATGACAATCTTCAAGGGACCATCAAGAGTAGCAGTGATTCCCTCAGGGATTACTACTTCAACCAGAGTTGAGAACCCTAAGTTCAAGGTCATCACATTACCCTTCAGCTCGGCACGAAAGCCAACACCGTTGATAATAAGAGTCTTGGAGTATCCCTTCGAAACTCCTATCATCATATTGTTGACTAACTGACGATACAGACCCTGATAACTATTAGCAACCTTGGAGGAATCCACCGGGGTAATTAATATTTCCGAGCCTTTATTATCAATCGTCACTTGGGGCTTATAGGCACAACTGAGTTTGCCCTTAGGGCCTTCAACTGAGACCACCCCATCGGCAACGGCAACTTTAACCCCTGCAGGTATTACGATAGGCAATTTTCCAATTCTAGCCATTTTCTACCACCTTACCATATCGTGCAGATCAGTTCGCCACCGACCTTATTCTCTGTAGCCTTCTTTCCTGTGATAATACCACTAGAAGTGGAGACTACTACGACGCCATGTCCGTTATAAACACGGGGCATGTCACGGTAACCGGTATAAACCCGGCGTCCTGGTGTGGACACGCGACTAATCCCATGCAGGACAGGACTCTGATTATCGTCATACTTAAGGAAGATTCGGATGAAGGAAACTCCATCTTTGGTTACTTTCTTAAAGTTCTTGACGTACCCTTCATTTTTGAGAATCTTCACAATCTGAAGC